>WNGQ01001072.1_pt1 | contig 28479 bp, 24 predicted proteins | sample 5407661 | NCBI WGS metagenome assembly WNGQ01 (sample SAMN13153382, study PRJNA577476) | soil metagenome | isolation source: 60 cm soil or saprolite under Garry oak tree replicate 2 | place: USA:California | collected 2016-06-15 | reverse complement strand
ATCTTCCTGGGCATAGCATGGAGTCCGGATGGGCGGCTACTGGCCAGTGGAAGCCATCTGCATGGGGTGCAGGTGTGGGATGTAGCAGCGCGCATCCGCCGCTGGGTTGGCCGCGCGCACCCGACCAGGATCCGTCGCGTGGCCTGGAGTCCGGACGGCACGCGGCTGGCCAGCTGTGGCGATGATGGCAGCGTGTGCCTGTGGGAGGTCTCCGACGGCGCGCTACTTCAGAGGCTGCAAGGGCATAATGGCCTGGTCGCGAGCGTGGCATGGAGCCCCGATGGCACCCGCCTGGCCAGTAGTGGCGGAGGTAGAGGGGAGCTGTTCGTGTGGGATGCGCACAGCGGGGAGCGCCTGCAAGCCTTGAATGGGCATCCTGGGAGTGTGTTTGCCGTGGATTGGAGTCAGCTCGGAGATCTGCTGGTCAGTGGAGGCAGCGACGGGATGCTGCGCTGGTGGGACGTGCGGCATGGGGAGTGTTTGATGATGCGAGAGGCGCATCAGGGAGCGGTCCAGTCGCTCAGGATCAGCTCCGATGGCCGCATGCTGGCCAGTTGCGGCGATGACAGTACCATCAAGGTGTGGAATCTCGAGAACGGCGAGCACCTACGAACGCTGCAACGCGACCGACCCTATGAACGGCTCGATATCACGGGGATCAGAGGACTCTCCGAGGCGCAGAAGGCGACGTTGCGCGGGTTAGGGGCGAGGGAGGATGCTCCTGTGACAATCACCCAGCAGGCTCCTTAGGCCTGGCCGCCGCTCAAGTCACTGCTCATGACGCTTCCTCCTTCCACCTGGAAGAGATAGACTTGCCTTCTTACACGTCCAACTTGCCAGTAAGAACGAGGAGCTTGAGGAACTCCCAGCGGCGCACCAGCACAACGCGGTCACTGCCCCCGTCTGGTATCTCTGTCGGAGCCAGAGCAATGAGACGATTTCCTCAGAGGTAAAGCCACCTGCAGCCAGTCCCTCCAGATCCGTCACCATCGCGTCAGGGCGTACAGTCATTTCATCCTGTTCTTGCGTAGAGATGTGTGTATTCATCATGATCTCCTTCCTCCTGAAGAGGCTGTGTGAAAAGGGAGCCTTAATCGAGCAGGAGGGACTCTCTTTCTTCTTAACCCTGCATCTCGTCAGATGTTCTCCTGCCTCTTTGTTGGTAGTATGAGACACAAGCGTCATGAGCATCTTCGTGAATGCCTGCTCTTGATTTCTTCCGAGAGCGTTAGCGCCCTGCGGCTACTGCGAATAAGGCCAAAGAGCCAATTCCTCTCTCAGAACGATATGATCTCTTTCTGTACTTGCAGTAAACATACTACACAGATGATGAAGCGTGAAAGTGCGTCTCTTGTGGTGGGAGCCGCATCGCTCCTTCCACAATCGACTGCACATCGTCCTGTCTGATGCCAGTATGACGCTTTCATGACGCTTCCTGCTCATACTAACAGCAGAGAAAACGAGGTGTAGTTGGTTGGGTCAAATGTATTGAGGCACACACCTGTCGTGCTCATCGGCTTGACGCTTCTGCTCGCCGTCATCTTCGTCATCGGGGGGTTCGCGGGCTGGGTCTTCGCCAGCGCGAAGAACAGCCCTGCGGCAACCACCGCTCCCAGCAAGACGGCAACCACGCTCGATACGGTGCAAGAAGCCGTCGTGGCGAAGGTGAAACCAAGCGCGGTGGAGGTCTACGTCACCTTATCAAATGGGGCGGCACTGGGCTCAGGTGTGATCATCGATAGCCGGGGCTACATCGTCACCAACAACCATGTGGTCAGTGGAGCCCTCTCCATCCAGGTGATGCTCTCCAACGGCACCAAAGAACCGGCACAGCTCACCGGGACGGATGCGGCCGAGGATCTGGCGATCCTCAAGATCGCTGTGCCGCAAGGGGGTTTGTCGGTCGCGACGCTAGGAAACTCGACGCAGTTGCAGGTGGGACAAGAGGTGCTGGTCATCGGCAACCCGCTGGGGATTACGCAGACGGTGACCAACGGCATCGTGAGTGCCCTCAAACGCAGCGTCTCCGAAGGGCAAGGCGGAGCGACGATCCAGAATGCGATTCAGACCGATGCCGCGATTAATCCGGGCAATAGTGGAGGAGCCCTGGTCGACTTGCAGGGCAACGTAGTCGGTATTCCCACGCTTACCGCGATCGATCCCGAGTTTAATACGCCCGCCAGTGGTGTGGGCTTCGCCATCCCCTCCAATCGCGTCAAGTCGGTCATGACGCAGTTCATCCCGACCGGCAGTAGCAGCTAAACAAGCTGAGCGGCCTGCGTATCTGGGCCAATACCGGCCCAACGCAGGCCGCTCAGGACGGGGTGGCCGTCGATACAGGAGCGCTCATTGCCGGTACAATTAAGAACTTTTTTGAAAGTCATCAGCCTCATTTTGCATCCCGGCAAGCCAGTTGAACGTGACAGAATTATATACCACAATCTAATGTACAAATCCACATCAATAAAAATGCTCCTTAAAGAGTTATTTATATAAGCATGGCCTTAATAATGATGTGTTTATATAAAACGAGTTGAAATTTCCATAGGCATTCTAAGCGGAGCATTCGCTAATTCCCGGGAAACTCGTAGGTGGGGTCAGCATATCCAATCTTGAATTTTGTACGCTAAGCACTTGGAGCGTTCTCTTTGTGTCTAGAGTCCAACAGCACCATTGAAAAAGCTCTAACGAAAACGCAGACTTGCCAACAATGCAGAGATGTGGGAAAAGCGAAAGTGGCTACTTTTCCCGTATCTATCCTTCTCCAGATGGTTTAACTCTCTATATTGCTTGCGCCAGCTATCACAATCGCTTGTCTGAGAATGGCTGTTGACCGTGTTGGGGCTTACTGCCAGCTTGTTAAAAGATGGATCTTTTCATCTACTTGCTAGACACATCGACTCCCGCTTTACCAGAGAGATGCCGGAGTAAGATACTGCTAAGACTCTGGAGAAACGAAATCATACATCTTAATCATATGTTCAATTCGCCATTCAAGGTAGGGCATGAATGAGAACAAAGCAAATAGGAGACAGCCTACAACAATCAGCAGGAGCAGGGGGCATTCCCGGCCCCTATGGAGAGGAAAGAACCAATAGCGAAACAGAGGCACACTAGGCCTATCAACAGCAGAGGGAGGATGAGGCTGCGAAACGCTTTCGACCACGAAAGTATAAGACTGACTTGACTCCACTGTCCACTCTCGATCAGTTTTTCCTTCGCTACTCTGTACACTCCCTCCCCAGTTGCAGAAATCCGTTTCGTATTCGTGGGTAAGAGAGCATCCACAGCTAAGTGCCGATATCGCTCGAGGTCTGAGCCTGCAGGAAAGAGCACAAACGGTCGTTTATGCTTTGTTAGCCACTTTCCATTCAATCCATACAGTGGATCGAAGACAGTAGCATCCCAGATGGCGCCAGTCGTGTAGGCAACAAGAGCAAGCAAAGCACTCACTACAATCAGACCTGACTGGAACAAAGGGAGAGGCAGGAATAACAGCTTTGAGAGAGAGAAAGTTGCTGCAAGGCTTTCGAGAACGAGGAGCCAAAAGAGAAGGGGAACCATCACTCCTGGAAATGGGCTGGTGCTCAGTCCCACCCCCTCAAGCGTTTGATTGATCTCATCAAGTGCTGACATATTCCTCTCCCTCTAGCTCAAATGAAGAGCCTACTTTATGTATGGCTGCCTGATGCTGTTCTTAATGATATACGCATAGTACTCCAATTTTTAGCTACCGCTTGTTCAGAGCAGGTCCGGAGACCATTCAATTTCGGGTGCTGGGCTAGTCGCTCGTTTTTGAATGGTCTCCGGACATACTCACCTACGGTCATCGCCACTCTTCCTTCTGATGAGCTATCCTAATTGTCCTCTTGTTAGGCAGGCTCTAAGTACAGCCCAACATACATTCGTAGCGAGCTTTGTGACCATCGTCCGCCCTCTTTCCTCGCATCAGTTTGGCACATACTTGTGATCGGCTGTACTAGTAGTAGGGCTGGTACCTCGCTAGCTGCCTACCCCTACTAAAACGAAGGGTTCGGCGCCGCGCCCGCAGGCAGACCATCGGCGCCATCAACCGGAGCACTAGGACCGGACATTGAAAGCGGTAGTGGAGGCACGCCAGGTGCTTGTGTGGCGACACTCGGTGCCGGACCCGCGTTAAGGGCCCCGGCAGCTGCTGCTGCTAGCCCCCCCGGGAGTGCTAATTCGGTGGACGTTGTCGGTACGCCAAGTGCTTGTGCGGCAAACGCACCTGCCTGCTCCTTTTTAACAGTAGCCTCTGTACCCTCGAACTCGATAATAATGCGCATGTTCCAACTCCTTCCTCAGGACAAGACGGCGTACCGTCCCTCAAAAGTTATAGTATTTGAAGTCAGATTCTTAACGGTTATCCAGTACGTACACTGCGTCGCGTTCGCACGCTCGACGGCGACATCCCAATCGAGTTCGGGAGCACCCGCTTGTGGAGAAGTCGGCATCATGTACCAGACGACGTGCCATGAGGTCGGCCAATTATACGTAAACCAGCGATTGCTGGCACCTGGTCCAAGTGTTCCTGTCCATTGTACACCAGTCCACATGATGAAGTCTCCTTTCTCGCTTAATAGCGGCTGAGAATGCAGTAGCGTCCCTCGAAGGTTAACGGGTCAGGAGTGAGGTTATTGACCGTGATCCAGTAGGTCACGTACTCGGCGTTTGCCCGCTCAACCTGTGTGCTCCATGAAACCTGTGGCGCGCCAGGCCGCTGGTTCGTGGGCATGATGGTCCAGACCATGTGCCACGTCGCCGGCCAGCCCCACGTAAACCAGCGCTGTGTCTGGTTGCCAGCGAGACTGCCTGTCCACTGGATGCCGCAGACCGGCTGCGTCATCCATCCGTCGACCGGGATTTCCCAGATGCCACGGTTGCGCGTGGCTACACGCAGCACGCGAGCGTGCGGGTGGAACAAGAGGTCACCCACGAACATGTTCGGCAGGCCATTCGAGAAATCTGTCCAGGTTGCTCCGCCATCGGTGCTCTGATACACGCCGAGGTCAGCCGCAATCCAGACTCGGTTGGCATTCGAGGGATCCACTTCGACAGCGTTGATGGGCAGCGTTGTCTGTCCAGGGGTACAGTCAGTCCATGATGAGCCGCCGTCGTCAGAGCGGAACACTCGCCCCCCGCCCGTGGTCCGGGATGTTGCCCACATGCGATTCGCGTTGTTCGGGTCAACGTCCAGATCACTTACGAACGCATTGGTACGGGGTGTCGTCAGTGCCGTAAGAACTGCCCAATTTGCGCCGTTCCAATCGGTTCGGAAGACGCGACCGTCTGTTGTACCAACGTATACAGTGTCAGCGTTGCGGATATACAGCGCACTCGACCGGGCTGCAGTCGGGAAAGCGAGACGCACCCATGAGGTGCCGTTGTTACGTGAAACATAAAGGGCATCACCCCCGATAGCAATTGTGTCTCCGCCAGCTGCGCTGCTTTCGAAGGGTGGATAGAAGAGGCTGCCTTCTCCCATTGGGACAGGTGGCGTAATCCGGGTCCAGGAGCCCCAATTACCACGAGTGTTCGAAGACTGTGGACTCATTCTGTAAAAAGTGTGGAACGCGATGGTCGGATTGGTTCGGTTGACGCCACAGTCGCCGCCATCGCCGTCAGCGACGTGCTCAAATACTGCCGAGCCGGTCCATCGTTCGGTGCCATTGTCCTGCGTCCCGCCGATGAGCCAGCGGGACGACCCATAGTCCTGCGCAAGGTATTCGAACTCCGAGATAACGAGCCCGTTGTTGCAGTGTTGCCAGGTGATGCCACGGTCCGGGCTGCGGAAGAGACCACCATCATTTCCGACGTAGATGGTGTTTGGTTGACCTGATTCGAAAGCAATGGCATGTTGGTCGGGATGGATTGAATCGCCAGATGACTTGCTCGTGAGGTTGAGCCACGTCCATGTCGTGCCCGCAAGGTCGCCACGGTGGACATCAATAGCGCCACAGTATACCTGCGTGTCGACGTCTGGCGCGACCGCAACGAACCAATCGTACGAGGCCTGCACGGTTTGCACACCAGGGGGATTTCCCGTACCCGCTGCACCCGTGGCGACCGTTGTCCATGTTCCCCCGGCACGCCGCCATAGATAGGCTGTCGGTACCATCTGCGGAGGGTTGAGACGTGAGTCCAAGACAAATGGCGCACCTGCACCCCAGGCGTACGCAACTGTCGGGTTCGACGGCGCGATCGCGACTGCGAACCGATTGAATGTCCCTGGACTACCCGGCAACGTCACAGCGTTCCATGTCGTGCCACCGTCCGTGGATTGCCACGAGCCGTCGCTGCATGCCGCAAGAATTTCCGCCATCGGCCCGCCGGTCGGCGCGATAGAGAGCGACCATGTTCTGGACGTACGCCGCTGGGTCCAATTGACGCCGCCATCGGTCGAGACGTAGAGTCCGCCGGTCGTCCCTGCGATCAGGTGGAGACTGTCGCCTGGGTCGACCACGAGGTCGTAGAAGCCCTGGCCGACGAAAGGGGCCGTGCACAACGTTGACCACGTCGTCCCCCCATCCGTCGAACGCAAGATGCCGGCTCCGAGCCACCACCACCAGTTCCCCTCACCAGTCCCGCAGTAGACCGTCAGAGGGCTGCGGCGGTCAAAAGCGATGGCACCGACAGTGAGTGTGGCTGCGTAATCCGTGCGAGGCGCCCAACTGGCCCCACGATCGCGGCTCTCCCACACGCCGCCGTTGGCGGCGCCAGCGAGAACGTGTGCTGGATTGTCGGGATCGATCGCGATGGCCGAGAGCCGACCGGAGATATTCACCCGGCTCGCGCCGTATGTCTGCCCATTGGGAACAGTCCATGGCCCGAGAGACCGCCATTGGGGCGCGGTCGGTGTCGGCGGGGCGAGACGCTCGGCTGCCTCAAGATACATTTGGGCGACGTTCTCGGCTATGGCCGTTCCACCCTCTTCAGAAGTCCGGCTGCGCCTGGAACGACTAGAGTGCGCCGACGGCCTGTCGCCGGGCGGCTCGCCGCTTGGTGCGGCTGTGAACCGCGCAGCTTGTGCCCTGAACTCTTCTCTATTGTTCTCGCTCACGGCGCGCTCAACGCTCGCATTCGCCGTTTCGGTGTAACCGGCACTCTCGAGTAACTGAAGCAAACGCAAGAGCACCTTCCCGCCCGGTGGTCGGCGACGCTCCTCTTCGCGCGCCATAGGAGTGGGTTCAGCTTCGATGACATCGTCAAACGGCCCACGCATTTTAAGATCTCCTTTGCATTACTATGAGAAGCTGTGTGAGAAGTGGTCGAAACAGTCATATCACACTGCTTGCAAGGGGCAATCGAAGGTCTGTTACACAGCCTCTTTGTGTGCTACTGTAGTCCAACGCCAATTCGCATAAAGGTTTGCGTGAAATCCTTGCCACTGGGTTGATCGTCACTAGCGATTGGAAGAACCGCCAACCTGAACCTATGTGGTATTGTCTTGTTTCTCTGGTGACCCCTCTGTCCGCTTCCGGGTTTCGACAAGTTCCTGAACTGTCTGCTCAAGTCGATTCAGTCGTGTCTCGAATCGTTGCAGAGTCTCGACCAGTTGCTGGAATGTTTGCTCGAGGCGATCCAACTGCACCTGGGTCTGCTGGCTCGACTCGACCTGCTCGGTTTCGTGATTTGCATCCCGGGCACTTTCCGGTGAAGGAACACCACCTGGAAACCGCTGGTCGATGAAGTCACGAAGCCGTTCCGCAGCCCGCCCACCTGGTGGTTCGGGTTCGTTCTCGCCAGGCCTACGTGTCATACTTGCCCTCCTAAAAATACATCTAAGCCGTTATGATGACTAGGCTTTTCCATCAAATGTAGTCCCCCATTACCTGAGTACTCGCTTCGTCTCGGGTAGAGCACTTCGTCGAATGTGTTCCTCCAGGATAGGCTTCCAGAAAAACCTGTAAGCCAGTTGTGAGCCCGTGTACACGAGCGATGTGTCGATGATGACCGCGACCAAATCATCTGGCATGCCAGCAGTTAGTTCACCGGCCAAAGCACTTGTGCAGAAACCTAGAACGAGCACTGGAAGGAAGATCGCCAGAAACTTGCTCTGGCCTGACCAGTTCGCACGGATGAGTAGCATGAGGATCGGTGGTACAATCATGCCAAAGAGAAAGGGTCCTGTTTCACGCAGTAAATCCATAGGTTTTGACCACCTTTCAAAGCTGTTAGACGATAGGCCGATGTTTAGTGTGAACGTTAAGAGGCTAGTGGCTCATTCACGCCTTTGATGAAAGGAGAGACCACTTGAAAGGGACGCGCTTCACCAATGGCCTCATCCAGATAAAGAAAGGAGCAATCCGTCGCAATTCAAAGCTCGATCTCAATCCGCTCAACGAGCCTTCACAAAAGGTCCTGTTATCGCTTTTCGTCAACAAGTGAAAGGCCGTTGTCCAAATTCGCCAAACCGGAAGGAACGGAGTATGCGGGAGTCAGTATGCGAGACGACCTACGTATCTAATGTAAAACGAGGGACATATATACAACCCCAAGGAGTCTTATTTCAACAGATGTGTAGTCGAGAAGGTGGTGTGACTCCAAGAGCATTTATCTTGAACCTCTATAAGAATAGCACATAAATATGATTAACACAAGTCAGTATTTCTACCTTTCTACCTAGACATACCATTTGCATTTGCCATTGAACTCCGCATCACCTCTTGTCGGAGAATATTCGGCTGAGAATAGTACTTCTCAGCCAAGTTCCTCCTTCTTCCACGCTCACCTTCGTTTCTCAAAGCAGACAAAAGGCGAAAGTTAGCGCGAGATTCTTGTCGGAGAATCGTTTACGCCCAAAGTTGGGAGAAGATCCATGCACACCAGGAGCGACGATCCCCAAGCATTGCAGGAGTTTGCAGCGTCATTAGGAACTCGTGATCCCAAGACTGTCGCGACCTACCAGACCACGGTGCGTGATTTTGTGGCATGGCTGGCTATCCAACCAGGAGGAACGCCGTTTCATCTCGGCCTCGTGACAGAGACAGCAGTGCGTGGGTACATGGATTTCCTGGCCACCACAAACCGCGCACCACGCACCCGGAGCAAGGCCCTCTCAGCATTGCGCCGCTTTTGCCAGTGGGCGGTGGATGAAGGTCATCTTCGTCGCAACCCGGCCCGTGCGATGGAACGTCCCACGGTGGTGACCATCGCTCCCAAGGAACTCTCAGACAAGCAGCGCTTTGTCCTCAAAACGATGGTGGAGCAGCATGCTACGCCACGTTTCGCCGCCATCTTTGCCCTGGGCTACTGGGTGGGGCTGCGCATCAGTGAGATCGCTGCTTTGCGTCTAGATCAGTGTACCATCAATCAACGGGCCGGCAGTATTACCCTGGTGGATGCCAAAGGCGGCAAGACCCGCACCCTCGATCTGCACACTATGGCCCGGCGAGTCCTCTTTGACTACCTCTCTCCAGCAGAACCACATGACGATGACCGTGATCCTGAGAGTGTGTATGTCTTTACCAGTCAACGCGCTGCCTGGTTGCGGCAACAGGAGCGTCCCGACCACCTTTCCGCTCGAGGCATTGAGCATCTCTGGGCGCAGTTCAAACGGCAGGGAAGCTATGAGGAATGGCAACTCATTGCCAATGTGACCTTTCACGATCTCCGTCACGACTTCCCCCATCGCGCACGCCAGGCCGGTTGGTCACTCGAGGAAATCGCCGTCTACGCCGGGCACCAGACCAAAGATGGCGCACCTGCCATTGCCACGACGGTGCGCTATACTTTGCCAAGCCGTAAACAACTCAAAGAGCGAGTCCAGCTCTTGCAAGGCTAAATGGAAAAGGGAAGGAATGTATGGCCAAGGTTGTCGTCTTGCTCAGTCCCACTCAGCGGACCAAGCTCTTACAGATTCCTGACAACTTCTCTGAGCGAGAGATCACCCGCTACTACTCGCTGTCAGCCGAGGACCTCGCGGTGATCGAGCAGCATCGACGCCCGCAGAATCGCCTGGGCTTCGCTGTTCAGCTCGCCTACCTCAGATTCCCAGGCCGACCCTGGGACCCGCAGGAGCAGGTGCCTCCTGCCATCCTCACCTATCTTGCCAAGCAAATCGGGGAGGCTCCAGATGTGCTGGCAGACTACGCCTCTCGCGATCCGACGCGCCGTGAGCACCTCTCCGAAATCCAGCGTGTTTTTCAATTTCATCCCTTTACGATGCAGACCTACCGCGGCCTGTCGCGCTGGCTAATGCCGATCGCACTCAGCACCGATCAAGGGATTGTGCTGATGGAAGCCCTGATCGAGGAGTTACGTGCTCGTCATGTGATTCTCCCTGCTGTTTCGACCCTGGAACGGCTTGGCTGGGAAACCCGCCGCCGAGCGCAACAGCAGGTGTTCACTACCCGCACAGAAGGGCTCTCCGATGAGCAACGAAAGCAACTCGATGCGCTCCTTGTCGTACCGACGGACGGTCGGCGTACGAGGCTTTCATGGCTGCGCGAACCACCAGGGCCAGCGAAACCTTCCAGTTTCCTGAAAGTGATCGAGCGCCTGCACTACATTCGCGCCTTTGGATTGGATCCGCTGCTCACGCGCCGGATCCATGCGAACAGGTTCCGTCGGCTGGCGCATGAAGGGGAGCAATATACCCCGCAATTCCTGGAACGCTTTGACCCGCTGCGCTGCTACGCGACGCTGGTAGCCTATCTGCTCGATTTGACGGCCACGCTCACCGACACCGCACTGGAGATGCACGACCATATCCTGGGCCTGCTCTTCAAGCAGGGGCAGAAAAAACATCTCGCCCAGTTTGAGCAACGCGGCAGAGCCATCAACGAAAAGGTGCGCCTGTATGCTGATGTGGGCCACGCGTTGATCAAAGCGAAGGAGGAGGCAGCCGATCCCTACCAGGCGTTGGAGGCGGTCCTGCCCTGGGAGACCTTTGTGACGTCCGTCCAGGAAGCGAGCACCCTGGCCCGGCCCACCGACTTTGATTATCTGGACTTGCTTGATGATCACTACTCGCATATCCGCAAGTATGCTCCAGAACTCCTCGAAACCTTTACCTTCCATGCTGCCCCCTCCAGTCAGCCGGTCGCCGAGGCCCTGACACTGGTACGAGATCTGGGGCGCAAGAAGGTGCCGGAGAACGCGCCCCTCGACTTTGTCAAACCCCGCTGGGAGTCGCATGTCATTACCGATGATGGCATCGATCGGCACTATTACGAGCTGTGTGCACTCTCCGAGTTACGCAATGGACTGCGCTCCGGCGATATCTGGGTCGAGGGAAGTCATCAGTACCGACAGTTCGAGGACTACCTCCTGCCCACGAAGGACTGGCAAGAACTTCGCGTGACAGGCACTCCTCCTGTAGCGGTCCCACTCGATGCCGCTACCTATCTAGCAGAGCGGACAACCTTGCTGCATGAGCAGTTGACGCGGGTCGGACAGCTGCTCAAGGACAATGCCCTGCCTGATGTACGCATCGACAAAAACAAAGTGCGCATTACCCCGCTGGACGCCGAGATCCCGGAAGGGGTCGAAGAGTTGGCCCGCAAGGCGTATGCCAAGGTGCGACGGATCAAGATTACCCAATTGCTGATCGAGATCGACCAACTGATCCACTTCAGTCGGCATCTCACGCATTTGCACAGTGGCGAGCCCGCCAAAGATCGAGAGGCCCTCTTGGTCTCACTCCTCGCAGAGGCGACCAATCTGGGCCTGACCAAGATAGCGGATGCCACTCCTGGCATGACGCGCACACGCCTCTCCTGGGTCAGTGACTGGTATGTGCGGGACGAGGGTTTCACGAAGGCGTTGGCGGAGATTGTCAATTACCATCACCGCCTGCCGTTCTCGGCCAATTGGGGAGATGGAACGACCTCATCGTCGGATGGACAGCGCTTTCCGGTGGGCGGCCCACGGAGCAACACCACCCAGATCAATGCCAAGTATGGCCCCGAGCCGGGCCTGGTGTTCTACACCCACATCTCCGATCAACTGGACCCCTATCGCACCAAAGTCATCACGGGGACGCCGCATGAAGCCCCCCCATATGATCGATGGGCTGCTCTATCACGAAACCGATCTGGATATCCACGAACATTACGCCGATACTGGCGGCTACACCGTTATGTAGACACTTTGCCAAGATGTCTACATAACGCTGGTTGATGTAGCACACTTTTCTTGCAGAAAGTGTCTACATAACCAGAGACCAGGTGTTTAGTACGTGTCACCTGCTGGGCTTTCGCTTCGCACCTCGCCTGCGCGACCTGGGGGACCGCAAGCTCTATACCATCGAGAAACCATCATCGTATCCTGACCTCAATCTCCTGATCGGTGGGGCGGTGAACGTCAGGCAGATTACCAATCACTGGGAGGAACTCCTGCGCCTGACCGCCTCGCTGCGCTTGGGAACGGTCACCGCCTCCCTCATGCTGCGCAAACTAGCGTCGCATCCACGCCAGAACGGGTTGGCCTGGGCGTTACGCGAAGTGGGACGGATTGAGAAGACCCTGTTTACCCTTGAGTGGCTCCAGAGTGTCGAACTACGCCGGCGGGTACAGGTCGGTCTGAATAAGGGAGAGGCACGCAATGCCCTGGCACGAGCCGTCTTTTTCTACCGGCAGGGACGAGTGCAGGACCGTTCGCATGCCCAGCAGCAACAACGTGCCCAGGGGCTCAATCTGGTCGTGGCAGCCATCATCTTGTGGAATACCCTGGAACTGGCACGAGCCATTGAGGAGTTGCGCAGCGAAGGAGTGGAGATGACCGCAGAGCAATTGCGCCATCTCTCGCCGATGGACTGGGAGCATATCGGCCTGACAGGGGACTACACCTGGGACTTCACCTCCAAAAACATACGTCCGTAGCTTAGCGTACAGAATTCCGGCCTTCTTCGCTTGATAAAACGCTTAGCGTACAAAAAGCAAGATTGGATATGCTGACCCCTAGGTGCCGATTTATCGTGCACATCGCCGATTTATCGGCCTTGATTCTCATCCACGAACTTCACGAACGCACCACTAAGCGAGGTTTTTGTTTTCTGGGCGGCGACAAAAGGCTCAAGGAAGAGTTCTTGTAGTGCTTCTTGGCTTAATGATATCATTTAGCAAGGAGGAGTCTCAAAATGACGCAGACGTCTACAAAGGTACCGATCCTGAAGGCCACTTTCTTCGTCGTTATCCTCGGCTTCCTGGTCTAAGGAGGTGCCTTTCCAACCTGTGCCGCCGGTGCTTCCCGCGTCATTAGGCAATGACGCGGGCTACCTGGATGCAGCGCTCAAGGCCTGGCTGGCACTGGGTGTGTCTCGCTCTGAACTTAACTGGGAGGTGGCGTGAGCCAACTGTTTCTGGCGAGAAATGTTTCATCGAAGTAAAAAAGGTTTTCTTGAGAAAAGGAGCAGGCTCATGCATGAGCAATCTCGCCCTGTAGGGCGCACTCACATGTTGGATGAGATCCAGGAGCAGCCGGCAGCACTTCGCCGCGCCCTGAACAGCGCAGTTGATCCTGCGCGCCAGGTCGCCCTGGAGGCTAAGCAGCGTGATGTGGATGTGGTGATTATCGCGGCCCGTGGAACTTCCGATCACGCTGGCCTGTATGCCCAGTACCTCTTCCAGTACTTGAACGGCATTCCCGTCGCTCTCGCTACGCCATCACTTTATACGCTTTATGGCACCTCGCTCCGGCTTGGGCGCGCCCTGGTCATAGGTATTTCGCAGTCCGGTGAATCTCCTGATATCGTTGAAGTCGTTGCCAGGGCTCGCGAGACCGGTGCTCTTACAGTGGGCATCACCAACCAGGAAGGGTCAAAGTTAGCGACGACCGCCCAGCATAGCCTGTTCTGTAATGCCGGACTTGAGCGCAGTGTGGCTGCCACCAAGACCTACACCACTACCTGCGCGGCTCTCGCCATGCTGGCTGCGTTCATGCCTGGCGGTGAACCACTGCGCGAGGGCATCGAGCAGATTCCAGAACTGGCTGCAGCGGCGCTCAAGAGCGAGGAGACTGCTGCACGGGTAGCCGAGCGTTATGTCCATGCCCGTGACTGCGTAGTGCTGGGGCGCGTCTTCCAGTACAGTACGGCCCGCGAGATGGCTCTGAAGCTGGAAGAAACGTGCTATGTTTTGGCAACTCCCTTCTCTACGGCCGATTTCCGGCATGGACCTGTCGCCCTGGTCGAACGGGGTTTGCCCGTCATCGTCTTCGCGCCGCCCGGTCGGACCTCTGCCGAGGCGCACGAGTTGCTCCGGTGGCTGCACGAACGGGGCGCAGATTGCCTGGTGATTACGGAAGATGAGCGCTTACTGGAACTGGCTACGGTATCCATTCTACTCAAATTGCCCGCTTTAACAGGTGCAGTCAATCCTGCAACAGGCGCAAAGCAGGGTGGAAATCATCCTGCGCAAGCTATACAAACGAGCGTGGCTGAACTGCTTGCGCCGATTCCCTATATCATCCCTGGCCAGCTCTTTGCTCAATACCTGGCTCTTTCTAAAAGGCTGAATCCTGACCAACCACGCAGCCTGACGAAAATTACCCGTACACGCTGAGTCTAGGAGATGCGCTCATGGAAATCACCTTGAAAGAGGCCAAAAGTATCCTCACTCCCCAGCACGGTGGACTCCTCACGGCCGGACCCCACCCATTCACGCATACGCTGTCGGGCTATGTTGGCTGTGGCTTTGGACAAACAACCTGTGGCCTGTACTGCTATGCCCAGTTCCTGCCCAACTGGTCTTTTAGCGGCCTGGCTGCCCCTTGGGGCCAGGCCGTCCAGGTCAAAGCGAATGCGGCCGAACTCCTGGACAAAGCCCTTTCTACGATGAAGCCAACGGCTCGCCAGAAACTCCGCATCTTCATGAGCAGCACGACTGATCCTTACCAACCCATTGAGCGCCAACACCAGGTCACACGACAATGCCTGGAAGTATTCGCCCGTTACCACGATCTTGATCTACTGGTTATCCAGACACGTTCGCCACTGGCTGAGCGTGACCTGCCATTACTGCTCCGGATCCCCTACGCCTGGTTGTCAATCACCATTGAGACCGACGATCAGGCCTATCTCAAAGGTCTCAAAGGTGGGCCGCCCTTGTGGAAGCGTTGGGAGCTGGTGCGAGCTGCGAGCACTGCCAGCATACGCACTCAGATAGCAGTCAGCCCCTGTTTACCCTACTCCGGGGTCGAGAAGTTCGGACAGCAGTTGCTTCACAGCGGCGCACACCGTTTGATCGTCGACTCGGTCATGGATGGCGATGGTACCCGTGGTAAACGCACGGGTCGCAGTCCCTTCGCCCAGGCTGAGCCAGATTGGGCCAATACCTCCCACGCGCACCGGCTCTACCACTACTTGCTTGAACAAACAAAGGGAACCGGCATTGCGGTTGGTTGGAGCAGCGCAGGTTTCTGCGGAATACCCCCTCGTCACCAGAACTGCGCACAAGTATCTAGAGAGGGGGAACAGGGGATGACACAGCTTTCCTTTAACTCAGCGTAAGAACCTGAGGCAATTCGCTTGCATGACGTAGCGTTTGTTTTTCTTGCCGTCAACCATAATCTCTTCCCCTTCTTGCAATTCTAGTACAATTGCAGGAGAAACTTGTTGGCCTGCGCGATCAAGAATCAGAGTACGATCATCAACACGGATACCAAATATCTCGGTCTCATCTTTCGCCAGTTGGAAGGTCTCTCCTCCGTACACTTTCAGCGCGATGTCGGTTTTCCAGCCTGCTGCAGCTAAGACGGCGATCAGATCGGGGATATTTGCTACGTGCTGCCCTGTTCTGAGATCAACCACTATGCAGGCCTTCCTGTTAGGCATGAGATCCTCCTTTTGATGTAACTATAACTTTCTATGAGGCAAACACGGGAGAAGAATAGGCAACGTTTCAGAATGTACGTTGCCTTCTCTCTGAGAGGGAGGAAATGCCTGTAGGGGCCGGTTCACTGCGCCCATAAAGGTGGAACATCTGTTGAAACAAAACAATAGATGAGGAGATGCCTGTAGGGGCCGGTTCACCGCGCCCATCGCCGATAAATCGGCGGTAATACGCATCAAGCTAAGCCGGGGAGAGCGGTAGGAGGTCGAGAGATCCGTAGGGGCGAGGGCGGTTGGGAAGGGTTGGGAGGGCCTTTATGGTCGCCCGAGTAGCCTGGTCTGTTGATGATGTGGTGGTGCAACGGCACAAGGACGGCGGGTTACCTGTCCCCCAGACAGGGTTCCATAAAGGCCCTCCCCGCACCGCTCCACTACCCTCGCCCTTACGGAGTATCCACCTCCATTTCGTTAGGTTGATGCGTATTATCGCCGATTTATCGGTTCTAACACTGTCACCCTCGAGCGCAGCGAAGGGTCTGGCAGGAGCCCCCGAGAGTCCCCCTGAGCCATGCCACCCTCGAGCGCAGCGAAGGGGCAGCTAGATGCTTCGCTGCGCTCAGCATGACAAGGCGGTACCTACCTGCCACACGCTGGTTGGCGTCCCCTAGCGGTCGCCCTCTCCATGGCAGTCAGCCATGAGCCTTACGTTAACGCCTATAAGGCTTCGCCCCTGAGCCTGCGGTAGCGACGAATGAGTGTGTTGGTCGAACTATCGTGCGCAAGCTTGGGTTCCTCAGCACTCTCCAACTCGGGGATGATGCGATTAGCCAGCACCTTCCCGAGTTCGACGCCCCACTGGTCGAACGAGTTAATATTCCAGATCGTACCTTGAACGAAAACCTTGTGCTCGTAGAGCGCGATTATTTTGCCCAGCGTCTCCGGTGTCAGCCGTTCCGTGAGAATGGTGTTGGTCGGACGATTGCCCTCGAAGGTGCGATGTGGAACTTGAAAGGCCGGAACTCCGTCCGCCGCCACTTCCTCGGCTGTTTTTCCAAACGCCAGGGCCTCCGTCTGGGCGAAAAAATTGGCCATCAGGAGATCGCGGTGACGCCCAAGGGGGTTCAGCGCCTGGCAGAAGCCGATGAAGTCGCAGGGAATCAGCTTGGTTCCCTGGTGAATGAGCTGGTAGAAGGCGTGCTGGCCATTGGTTCCAGGTTGTCCCCAGATAATGGGCCCGGTCTGATAGTCCACCTGCCTGCCTTCCAGGTCGACGTGTTTTCCGTTGCTCTCCATGTCGAGCTGTTGGAGGTAGGCTGGCAGGCGGCCAAGGTAATAATCATAAGGCAAAATCGCCACGGTCTCAGCGCCGAAGAAGTTGTTGTACCAGATGCCTATGAGTCCCAGGAGCACCGGCAGGTTGCGCTCAAAAGGCGTCGTACGAAAATGCTCGTCCATCGCGTGGAAACCGGCGAGCATCTCGCGAAACTGCTCGGGGCCAATCGCGATCATCAGGGAAAGGCCGATGGATGAGTCGTAGGAATAGCGACCACCGACCCAGTCCCAGAACTCGAACATGTTCGCGGTGTCGATACCGAACTTCTCTACCTCTTTGGCATTGGTTGAGACGGCGACGAAGTGCTTAGCTACCGCCTGCTCGCTGCCCAGCGCCCGGACGCACCACTCGCGGGCCGAGCGTGCGTTGGTCAGCGTCTCCAGCGTTGTGAAGGTCTTGGAGGAGACGATAAAGAGCGTTTCTGCCGGGTCGAGATCGCGGGTGGCTTCTACGAACTCGTTGCCGTCAACGTTGGAGACGAAGCGCACGGTCAGATACCGGTCGCTGTAGTACTGCAAGGCGTCATAGGCCATGTGCGGACCGAGGTCGGAGCCACCAATGCCGATGTTGATGATATTGCGCATGCGCTTGCCGGTGTACCCCTTCCACTCGCCGCTGCGAACACGGTTGGAGAAATCCGTCATCTTGTCCAGCACAGCATGAACCTGTGGCACCACATTCTCACCATCAACAACGATTGACTCGTCCCGAGGTGTGCGAAGGGCCACGTGCAGGACGGCCCTGTTCTCCGTGACGTTGATCTTCTCGCCACGGAACATGGCGTCGATACGCTCGCGCAGGCCCGATGATGCGGCTAATTCCAGCAGAAGCCGGATGGTCTCATCGGTGACGCGGTTCTTGGAGTAGTCCAGGTAGATGCCAGCGGCTTCGGCGGCGAAGCGCTCGCCGCGCCCGGTGTCCTCGGCGAAGAGCGTTCGCAGGTGAAGGCCGCTCGTCTGCTGGTAATGCTCCTCGAGGGCTTTCCAGGCAGGCCGCTGGGTTAATGGTGTTAACTTCGTGGACATGGTTTATTTTTCCTTATTCACTACCTGCCGGTGTAGTGTCTGTTTTTGTATGGTGCGTCTGCGCAGTGTCTTCCTTTTCCTCGTGGCCTCCGAACTCGAAGCGCATGGCCGACATCACCTTGTTGGCGAAATCAGCCTGGCCGCGTGAACTGAAGCGCTCGTAGAGCGCCGCGGTCAGCACAAATGCTGGAACGCCTTCATCGATGGCGGCGCCGATAGTCCAGCGGCCTTCTCCTGAATCCGCTACGTGGCCCTTGAAGTCGTTGAGGGTGGGACTCTTGAGGAGCGCGCTGGCTGTGAGGTCGAGGAGCCAGGAACCGATTACGCTGCCCCGGCGCCACAGTTCTGTCACATCGGTAAGGTTTAAATCGTAGTGGTAGTACTCTGGATTACTCAGTGGGGCGGTCTCGGCATCAACGGCCTGCTGCTGCTTGCCAATGTTGGCATGATGGAGGATATTCAGTCCCTCGGCGTAGGCTGCCATGATACCATATTCGATGCCATTGTGAACCATTTTGACGAAGTGGCCGGCGCCGTGCGGTCCGCAGTGCAGGTAGCCTTGTTCGGCAGTGCCCCCCATCTGCTCTCGTCCAGAAGTGCGTGAAACTGCCTCGACGCCAGGAGCCAGGGTAGAGAAAATCGGGTCGAGGTGCTGGACGGGGCCGTCCTCGCCGCCAATCATCAGGCAATAGCCGCGCTCGAGTCCCCAGACGCCGCCGCTTGTTCCAACGTCAAGGTAGTGGATGCCGTGGGGTTTGAGCTCGGCAGCACGGCGGATATCATCGTGGAAATAGGAGTTGCCGCCGTCAATAACGATGTCGTCGGGAGAGAGGAGTGGAATGAGATCATTCAACGTTGCATCCACAGAGGCCGCCGGTACCATCAGCCAGACAACACGCGGTCTGGAGAGCTGATTGACGAGATCAGCCACCGAGGTTGCTCCGCTCGTGATCGATCCATCTTTCAGGCGCGTCTCTACAGTGCTTGCATGACGGGCATAACCGACGCAGGTATGACCGGCTCGTAGTAGCCGCTTTGCCATATTGGCACCCATGCGGCCAAGTCCAATTAGTCCGAGTTCCATATTGTCTTCCTTTCTTATCTGACTAAGATAATGTTTGTAACTGTTAGGTCCCTGCTCAAGAGTTACGTTTAGAGACGGACCTCCGAAATACTGTCATGCTGGATAAGTGGGGTGCCGTTGCGCTTGGCCAGCGCGCCCTGTATCACGACCGTGTCAATATTCCTCAGCGCGCTGATGTCATGCAGCGGATCCCCTGAGACGCCAACGAAGTCTGCTGACTTGCCAGGTTCGAGGGTGCCCACCTGATCTGACAGGCCGCAAGCCTTAGCAGCCACCGCTGTCGCGGAGTTCAATGCTTCCAGTGGCGAAAGTCCGGCGTGTACGAGTAGCTCAAGCTCGTATACCAGCACGCCATGCGGAAGCCTGGGAGAGCCATCATCCGTGCCGGTGGCGATAGGAATACCGTACTTCGTTGCCAGATCAATGGCGTGGAAGCTGCCAGATACAACTTGCTTCGCCTTACGTGCCGCGTATTCTGGGATACCACCGGCGGTACCAAGCTGGGCCATGCGATAGAATGGCGAGAGTGTTGGCACCAGAACCTGGCCCCCAGCGACCATGCGTTGTGCAGCCTCCTCATCCAGGAAGTTTCCATGCTCTATTGTGTCCACGCCCGCGTCAATAGCGTTGAGGATGCCTTGTAGCCCTTCGGCGTGGGCAGCCACCTTACGCCCGGCTTTATGCGCCTCTTCGACGGCGGCGCTCATCTCCTCGACAGTGAGCTGCGGCGAGCCTGGCTCTTCTCCTTCTGTGTAGACTCCTCCAGTCGCCATGAGTTTGATCAGGTCAACACCAGCTCTGAGCATGGTTCGTACACCTTTGCGTGCCTCGTGGGGACCATCGACCTCAAGACCTAGATCGCGGGCGTGCCCACCCGTCATCTCAATTGCCAGCCCTGCTGCCAGAATCCTGGGACCGATGAATAGCCCTTCGCGAATAGCGTCTCGCACAGCCAGAGTGACTTTGTAAGGACCACCTACATCCCGTACGGTTGTGACGCCATGCATGAGTTCCTCAAAGGCATGCAGCAATGCACGAATTGCTGTCTTCTCGGCAGATTCTCGCAGCATGATGACTTTGGGATCGTGCGAGCCGTTCCACACCAGGTGCACGTGACAATCGATCAAGCCCGGGAGAAGCGTCAGTGTTCCCATATCAAGCGTTTGGTGCTCGGATGGAACTTCACTCCGGGGAACCAGTGCGACGATCTGCTGTCCTTCAGTAAGTATGGCTATATCGCTGCGGTAGTTTCCTGCCGTTCCATCGAAGATCCTTGAAGTGAGAAATGCTTGCTTCATGCCTGGCGCCTTTCAAATTTGCTGTGACATGAGTATCCAGAGACAGCTATCTCAGGCGTGCAATAGCCTCATCCTATATCAATAGTTGCTCATTGAACATATACCACACTTTCATAACGATCACAACATGCTTTTACTCTCCCTACTCTTGACGTGCCGTATCCTGCCCCGCAGGGATGATCGCCGGGACGCTTGATTCGCGAATCAGCTTATTGAAGGCAGCCACATCTGTATCAATGAGCTCGTGCAACTGTTGAAGCTGTGCGTCGAGGCAGGCCGAGAGGTCTTCGAAGACCTGCTGCACCTGGCTTGTTGGCGCGGCATCAGCGCTGGCAACCACGCCGGAGAGCGTGACGAGTCTGGCGCTGAGCTTGACGGGAAAGTCCAGTAGATCCAACTGGTCCTTGGCCTTGACCTGAAAGAGCTCCTCTTCGATGGCAGAAAGTTTTTGCTTGAGCTGCTTGCCTGCGGCTGCCACGGCCTCGTGGACAGCCTGTCCCGTAGTGCGCTGCTCCCACTCCTCGACCTGCCGCCGGATAGCGCGCACGGCATTGATCGTGCTGTGTGTCTCTGATACCTTGTCGCGGATGGCCAGCAGCAGTTCGAACCGGGCCTGTAAGTCTTCCTGGGTGGCCGCTATGCGTGGATCCGCGTGGATCTGAAAGGCGCTGGTATAGACCTCGTCGCGGACTTTGAGCTGGACCCGGTATATCCCTGGAGGGGCCAACGGGCCTTCCAGGGCCCCCTCTGAAAGCTCGTATCCCTCGATTTTTATTGGGTCGGGATAGCGTGTGTCCCAGACGAAGCGGTTGGCGCCGGCTGCCTTGAGCACGCGTGGCTCCTTCTTCTCCTTTTTCTCGTCTTTCTTCTCCTTGCCGCTGGCTCCTGCTTCTTCAGTCTGCTCCTGCTTCTTCTCCTCGCTTGAGAACGTTCTGATTTCTTTGTCGCCGACGTCCAGGAAGGTCAGTGTTAGTTCATCCTCCGGCTTTTCCTTCAAATAGTAGTGTACGATAATACCGTCGGGCGGGTTCTGCCCGGCATCGAGATACTTGTTCACTTTTTCGCCACCGGGTTTCTCCTGCTGGCGGAAGGCCAGAATGAAGCCACCACTGTAGCTATAGTTCTTGCCGGGCAGCACTGCGCGGGCGAAACCAGCACTTGACGCAAAGCGGGTGAGTGGCCGTGGTGCGAACAGGTAGGCCGCAGCTTCGCGTACCTCGTCGTTTAACTGGCGAAGAGGTGAAATATCATCGAGAATCCAGAACGAGCGCCCATGCGTGGCGACGACCAGGTCGCTGTCTTTGACGACCAGGTCGTGGATAGGGACGGCTGGCAGGTTCAACTTCAGGGCATACCAGTGCTCACCATCGTCGAAGGAGATGTGGACGCCGGTCTCGGTTCCTGTGTAGAGCAGCCCCCGCCGGAGGGGATCTTCACGGATCACGCGGGTAACGACATTATCTGCGAGTCCTGTGGTGATCTTCGCCCAGGTCTTGCCGTAATCGTTGGTTTTGTAAAGATACGGCTGGAAATCGTCAAGCTTGTAGCGGTTTGCAGCCACGTAGGCCGTAGCCGGATCATGCGGCGAGGGTTCGATAACGCTGATAAGGGACCACTCCGGCAGTTCTTGAGGCGTCACGTTTTGCCAGCTCTTGCCGCCGTCGCGTGAGATATGCACCAGGCCATCATCCGAGCCGGCCCAGAAAAGTCCACGCTCCAGCGGTGACTCGACGAAGGCAAAGATGGTTCCGTAGTACTCGGTCCCACAATTGTCCCTGGTGATCGGGCCACCGGAGTCCTCCATCTTGCTCTTGTCGTTGCGAGTGAGGTCAGGACTGATCTCCTCCCAACTGTTCCCTTCGTCGGTGGAGCGGAAGACATGGTTGCCGGCCGTGTACAGCACGTTCGGATCGTGAGGTGAGAGCAGGATCGGGAACGTCCACTGGAAGCGGTACCTGGCCTCCCTGGCCGGCCAGCCCTGAAATGACTCGGGCCAGACTGTAATATCGCGCAGCTGGCCGGTGCGGTGGTCGTAGCGCGTAAGATATCCCAGGTAGCTGCCGGCGTAGACAATGTTTGGGTCGTCAGCTCGCACTGCGATGTAGCCGCTCTCGCCGCCACCAATTTCATAATAGTCGGCCTGGGTGATCGCCGAGAGCCGCGAGTGGCTGGGCAAGCTAATGGTACTGTTGTCCTGCTGAGCGCCATAGACGCGGTAGGGTACCTGGTTATCGGTGGTGACGTGGTAGAACTCGGCTGTGGGCTGATTGTAAAGTGAGGACCATGTTTCACCACTGTTGAAGGTCACGCAGGCGCCGCCGTCATCACCCAGAATCATGCGCTGGGAATTGTGTGGATCAAACCAGAGGTCATGATGGTCACCGTGCGGCGTAGCCACCTTGTCAAAGGTACGCCCGCCGTCATTGGACTTAAAGCAGCTTTCGTTGAGCACCCAGACGGTCTCTGCATCCTGTGGGTCGGCACAAATGTGCTGGTAGTACCAGGGGCGTTTCCGTAACTCTCTCTCCTCGCAGAGCCGCTGCCAGCTCTTGCCTCCATCATCGGAGCGGAAGACGGCGCCATCCTCCGCTTCGATGATGGCCCAGACTCGATCCGGCGTGGCTCCCGAGACGGTAACGCCGATCTTGCCAACCGGGCCTGCAGGCAGGCCAGGCCTGCGCGTAATCTCGGTCCAGGTGTCCCCGCCGTCGGTCGACTTGAAGAGGCCGCAGCCCTCGCCTCCACTTTGCAGGGTGTGTGGCATGCGCCGGGTTCGCCAGAGCGCAGCGTAGAGAATGCGCGGATTGTTCGGGTCCATTGCCAGATCATGGGCGCCAATGTCTTCATTGACGAAGAGGATTTGCTCCCAGGTCTTGCCGCCATCAGTTGAGCGATAGACTCCGCGCTGCTTATTCGCTCCATGAGCATGACCCAATGCCGCGACGTATACGAGATCAGGGTTCTGAGGATGGATACGCACCTTGCCGATGTGGCGCGTATCTTCCAGTCCCATGTGCATCCAGGTCTTGCCGCCGTCGGTTGACTTGTAGACGCCATCTCCGTGGGAGACGTTTCCACGGATGGTTGTCTCACCCATGCCAACATAAATAATATTGGGATCGGATGACGAGACGGCAATGGCGCCAACCGAGGCCCGCTTGAAGAAGCCATCGGAGATATTCTCCCAGTACACGCCTCCATCGCTCGTCTTCCAAACGCCGCCTCCCGTTGAACCGAAATAAAACACCTGAGAATGGGCCGGATCTCCTGCCACAGCCACGACACGCCCGCCGCGGTATGGACCGATCGAGCGCCATTCAAGCGAGGTTAGCAATGAGGGTGTGACATCTCCACCCGCCATAGACGTGGCGTTCGACACCGGCTCGTTCTCGGGACGATCATGTGATTGGCGTGTAGAAGTCATATACTGTTCTCCTTTTCTGTTTGCTTTTCTTCTCGTAAGTTGTGACTGGCGCTGGAATCCAGGTTGAGACCGTAGACACGCCGGAGATCCGCGATGTGTTGCAAAGCCTCTTCACCGAAAGGAGACTTCCCATCGAAGGCATGTAAGACGATCCCTTCTAGCAAGTCCCCGAGAGAGATGTCATAGTACTCTGCAAGAGCCTTGAGGACTTTGAGTAGTCGTTTCTCGATGCGTACCCCTGTCTGAACTCTCTCGACTGCCAGCCTTTCACCTTCTTTGCTTGCATTCATTATCATATCTCCCTTTTCAGTTTGGAAACCAAAGAGTGCCGATTGGGCTATCGAGATGTAATGCGCGCATTGAGCCAATGTCATGTACGTCCCATTTACTTGCGACTGGCTCGCACGGTATGCCCTGGCGTGTTCTTCTGACCAGAAGAAGACGGAGTTGTGTCAGTAGGCGTCGATGATGTTCGGCTCTGCGAAATGCTGCCAATCAACCTCAGGCATGAAGAGCAGCGGTTGTGCACCAGGGGCGCCGGGCTCCTGGACGCTCCATTGCAGCTCGCTATCCACCGTGAGGTGGATTTCTCGACCACAGTGGGCACACGCGCTTTCGATCTCGACCACCAGGTTCTCGTTACGTAAGCGCCCTTGCACGAAGGGCGTTGCCAGCGCATCTTCCGCTCAAGCGGCAAAGACACGCTCACCGCTGCTGAAGCTCAAACGATGGGGAGTTGTATCGCAGGTCACGGGAAACGCCCAGTTTATCTCTCCAATATTGTTGCGAACCAGGAAAAAGAGGTTTTTTTGCAGACCTTCGAGAATAGCCGTGATCACAGAGACTGGAAGATCCAGTCTGCGCGCAATATCTTCAACTTTCAAAGGTAGTCCGTGGTTGCGAGGTAACTCGCGTACGGCGAAGTTGCGGACAAGATGATGGTTACTCGTCATGAAGCCGAATGTGTGGCGCTCAATCTGCGCGCGATGCTGCTGCCACTTCTCTTCAGGCACCTCGAGCATCGTCTCTCCCCTGCCGGTAAGGATGACATCTTTCATCTTTGTTCCCCTTTTCTCAATTGGATGCAACCCCTGGTTTGCTAGTGCAAAACCACCGGAGATGAGAGGAAAAGGGGGTGCAGGGGAGATCCCCTGCCGGGGTGCAAGGGGTGTCCCCTTGCCTTTCCCTCTTTCCCAAAGAGGTGGGGGTGGGTATGCACTAGATACGAGTAAACCTCAGGTACCATGGTACTATGATACCATGGTACCTGAGGTTTACTCATCTGTCAAGACCCGCTGAACTGCTACTCTCGCATTAGACAATGAACTGACTATGCCTGGGGAGCGCGTGCTTTCCATGCATATCATCGATCAACTGCTGCAATGTCACCAACTGAAAACCACGCTGTTGTAACCCCTCTATGATGACGTGAACCCGTGCAGTGGACTGGTCGTGCTGCTGCTCTCAACAATGCTACTCATGAGCTTGAGCCCTCGCAAGTAGCCGCTACTTGATCCTAGTGTCCCTCAGAATCGGCTATCACCTGAAACTCCTGTGAGTAGATTGCCAGCGGGTCGGCTCCTACCTGAGACGGGCGATAAGTGAGTGTGGCGCAGTACAGACCAGCGCTTCCAGAGGAGAAAACAAGTTTCCTCGTGAGATGCTGCCCCGCTTCTAGCTTGTGGATCAATGTGGGAATCTCCTTCAAGCAAGGAGCCACCTCTTTCCAGTTCCCATTCTCCTGGCGCTGCAATCGGACGACTGAGCATTCGGTCAGATGATCGGGAAATTCGATGGTCTGGGCGCTCTGGTTGCTCAGAGTCACACTAATGGGATCGCCTACGTAGTACGAGGCCGCGTCTACAGTCAACTTGACGCCATGAGGCAAGAGGGAGTAGGTAAGTGTCCCTTCCAGTTCGTAGACCTGATAGGTCTGGGCCTGTCCTTTGGGAGAGGGATCTGTGGGCAGACCGATACTGGTTGTCACGATGGCCAGCGTCTTAAGGTTGGCGCTCCATTCTGGCGACCCTGTCGGATGAACAACCGGCAAGAACACGCTCAGGGTGGTCTTTACCGGTTGAAGAGTGTCCTTGTTGTTTGGCAGGGTCACGGTAAGCAGGGTGCCAGGCTCGCTATCGAGCGAGCGAATGTCGTCCTCGCTAAAGCTGCCATTCCCCTCTGGACCCTGGTAGCTAAGCGACGATTGGATAGGGCGATCGATAGGCCAGGTGATATGTGTATAGGTGATCTGGATTTGCCACCCGTCACCTGCAAGATCATATCGTCGCTGGTCACCATCTCCAGGAGAGATAGGCGCTCCTCCATTTTGTTGGGTCATGATGCAATGCTCCTTTCTGGTGTCAGCACTCAGGGCAAGAAGTCCTTACCCTGTTGAGGTATGTTGTTATCATGTCCATCCACTATGGAGACGATGCGAGACTCCATTTTTCAGCAACGGATTGTGTGCCTCATTTTAAAATGCCGTAAGGCAGGCATACCGGCAGGCCGTCCACCGGATGACTAAGAATATAGGCCTGTACCTGGAACACATCTGCCAGCAACGATGCTGTCAATACCTCGCGCGGAGCTCCATCGGCGACAATGCGGCCATTCTGTAGAACAACCATGCGATCGGCGTATCGTGCTGCCAGGTTGAGGTCATGTACCACAAGCACAATTGTTTTTCCATGCGTACGATTGAGCGTCTGTACTAAGTCCAGTACCTCTATCTGATGCCCTACGTCGAGAAAGGTCGTCGGCTCATCGAGGAGCAGAACCGGTGTCGCCTGTGCCAGCGCTAGAGCAATCCAGGCCCGCTGTCGTTCACCTCCCGAGAGGCTATCTAAACGCCGGTGACGAAATTGCTCCATGTTCGTTTGATCGAGCGCTTCTTGAATGGCTACATGATCCTGCTCTCGAAGCATGCGCAGTGGTCCCGCATGTGGATAACGCCCCTGCTCAACCAGTTCTGCTACGGTCAACTCCTCGGGAGCGCTCGGCCCCTGTGGCAGGATCGCGAGGTGCAGGGCGACCTCTCTCGTGGACATGCGCGTAATGGCACGTCCATCGAGGTAGACCATGCCTGCCCGGGGTGGAGCAATGCGGGCAAGCGCTTTGAGTAATGTTGATTTTCCTGAGCCATTGGGGCCGACCAGCGCCGTGATCTTGCCCATCGTAATCTGAAGGGAGAGGCTGGGGATGACAAGCCGCTCTCCATAGCCTGCTGCCAGTGCCTTCGCTTCCAGGACTGTATTTTGAGCATCCTGGTTATCTGGACGATTGTTCATGGATGTCTCCGCCAAATGAGATACAAAAAGAACGGCGCACCTAGGAGCGCAAGGACGGCGCCAACGGGTAAGTTCATAGGTTGCGATATGATTTGCGTCAATATATCTGCTGCAAGTAAGATACCTGCACCCAATAGCATGCTGAAAGGGAAAAGGCGACGGGCATCTGAGCCGACGATGCGGCGCCCAATATGTGGTGCAATGAGACCGAGGAACGTAATTCCACCTACAACTGCAACCGAGGTGGAAGTTAGCAAGACTGCTGCAAAGAGGAGAGTAGCGCGGGCCCGGGTGACATTCAATCCAAGGCTTGTTGCACTCACATCGCCCAACTGGAGCGCATTCGCCAGGCTGGCGCATGCAAGGCCAAAGAGGAGCGCCATAGCCGCCCATGGCAGCATTACTTCCAGATGTACCCAGACCCGGCCATTGAGCGAGCCAATGAGCCAGAGCAGGATATTTCCCACTGCCTCCTGCCGCATTAGTAGGAGCATTGAGGTGCCGGAGCGCAGTACAGCGCTCACCAGTACACCTGTTAAGATGAGCCGGATGGATGCGCTCTGGCGTTGCCAGCTGAGCACATAGACTATTCCCCCGGCGGCAAGCCCGCCAAGAAGAGCAATAAGAGGCAGTACGACTCCCAGTTGCTCCGCTTGGCCAGCAGTCCAGGTCTGCCAGAGAACTGTCAGCAGCACCGCGCCGGAAGTAGCTCCCGTCATTTCTGGCTCGGCAAGTGGATTCCGCATGATGCTCTGCAAAATAGCTCCGGCCAGGCCAAACATCCCTCCTACAAGCAGGGCGATAAGGGTTCGCGGCAGCCGCAAGTCCCATACAATGACCCTATGAAACGGCTCGTAAGGCTGGCCAACGAGCGCTGCAATTACCTCTATAGGAGTCAGGGCGACCGTGCCTACTCCAACATGCACAACACTCAGGATGAGCACTCCAATACCGCCCAGGAACAATACGAGGCGGAAGTGCCGGACGGCAAATGGCTGCATCACTGCGCACCTCGTCTCGTACCCAGCTGGCGTCGCAGTATGATAAGCAGAAATGGAGCTCCAATCAGCGTCGTCCATAATCCAACGGGAAGCTCCTGTGGATCGAATGCCTGTCGTGCTAACAGATCGGCTCCGCATAACAGTACAGCGCCGATCAAGGCGGAGCATGGCAGGACAATGCGCGCGTCTGACGTACGAAGAAGACGCCGGACAAGGTGAGGGCTGAGTAAAGCG
>WNGQ01001101.1_pt1 | contig 28482 bp, 26 predicted proteins | sample 5407661 | NCBI WGS metagenome assembly WNGQ01 (sample SAMN13153382, study PRJNA577476) | soil metagenome | isolation source: 60 cm soil or saprolite under Garry oak tree replicate 2 | place: USA:California | collected 2016-06-15 | reverse complement strand
GACTACAGGCACTTCGTGATCGTCCAGACGGAGACCGCCGTCCGGCATATCGCGTCCAGGTATCCGTACAACAGCCGGGGCAGCGATGCGTTGTCGCTGCGGGACAACGCCGACGAGATCACCGAGCGGCTGTCGGCGGAGCTCACGGCGCGAGTCAGGCCGGCCGGCGTGGAGATCGTCGAGACGCGCCTGACCCGGCTGTCTTACGCGCCGGAGATCGCCCAGGCCATGCTGCGCCAGCAGCAGGCCAGCGCGGTCGTCGGCGCGCGGCAGCGCATTGTCGAAGGCGCCGTCGGCATGGTCCGGCTCGCCCTGCAGCGGCTCGAAGAGGAAGGCGTCGTCGACCTGGACGAGGAGCGAAAGGCCGCGATGGTCTCCAACCTGCTCGTGGTCTTGTGCAGCGAGCAGGCTACACAGCAGGTAGTGAACACCGGATCGCTGTACCACTGAGAGCCGGGCGAGACTGGGATGAGACGGCCGAGGCGGACTGCGATGACTGAGCGCAAGGATGACTGAGCGCAAGGATGACTGAGCGCAAGGGAGTGCTGCTGCGGATGGACCCGGCGGTGCACGACGCCCTGGCCAGATGGGCCGCCGACGAGCTGCGCAGCACCAATGCCCAGATCGAGTTCCTGCTGCGCCGCGCCTTGGCCGAGGCCGGCCGGCTGCCCGGCCACGCCAGGCAGATGCACAGGCCCGGTCGGCCTCCGCGCGACCCCTCCGCTGGCTAGGTGTTCTGTCCTGAGAAGTCGGGGTGACGCGCCCGACGGCCAGGGTGCTGCTTCGCCCTACCTACCAAGTGACCGTGTCCTGCAGAACTGGTCTACCGGAAGCGGCCGAGCCCTCCGGGGCTGGTAGGAGGCGATGCACCTGACCGAGCAGCCGATCCGGCAGGTCCTGGCCGTCCAGGACGATGCGCGCACCCTCGGCAACCGATCTGCCTTCCCGTCCGAGCAGCGTGGTGACCTGGGCGAGGAGGCTGGCGGAGAGTTCGCGGCCCTCGAGTACCCGCAGCGCGCTGGCGACGACCTCTGAGTCCTGGTGCTCAACCAGCCAGACGACGGACGACATGACGACGCTCGGCAACTCGCGGACGACCGGGTTTCCAAGCCCGCCGTCGGCTGCTGAAGCGGCCGCACGGACCCGAGCCCGCGGAGCGCGTCGATGACGATGCCCGCATCCGGATCAGCGAACAAGCGCAGGTACGTGCGTGCAATCTGCTGATCCTTGAGCTGGTGGGCTAGGCCGGCGCAGGCTGCCTGCCGCAGTTCCGGTTACTGAGCGCTTCGGTCAGGATCGGCGATCGGGCCGGATCCTGGCGATGGCGATGGCGATGGCGATCTCGGTGCGCAGGTCTTCGAATGCCGCAAACAGGATGGCGAGCTCGCAACCTTGGTCAGCATCTGAGCGAGGTCACGGCGCCAGATTCGCGCGCCGTCTCCCGGCTCGCCGCGCTCTTGCCTGCCTGATCAGGGTCTTGCCGGAGAACCACAGCCTGCGGCGCAAGCGGGCTCGCCGGCAGACGGGAATCATCGGCGACCTGACCCTTCCTGACGACCGCGGGAGCAGGTAGTACTCCGTCCCCTGCTCGATCTCCCGCTGCATGTTCGCCAGGTCCCTGCCGAGGTCAGCACCGTCCGGATCAAGCTGGCACGTCGCCTTGCGCGCCGGGGCGGCCGGGACCGGCGAGCCGTCGGGAGGTAGCTCGCTGACGTCGAGCTCGTAGACGAGCGCATGCGGTGCCGGATGGGCGGGAACGTCCATGCGGATGAGCTTGGGCGTTCCGAACTTCGCGAGTACATCGAGACCACGCGACATGTGAAGCTGGATGACAGCGGTCTGCGCCGTCACGCCATAGCAGGCAAGTGCGAGACGCTTAACGGTGTAGCCCAGTTTCTCGCCTGGCACGAGCGACCACAGTGACCAGCCGACCCAGCGGCCGCATCGAGGGGTTGCCGTGGCCGCGTAGCCGGCGATCGGCAGCGGCCCGGTATACTTCATCCCTTTCGCCGACTCCAGGAGAACGCGCAGCGAATTGGCGTTGCGAAGGCGGTCCCGGTCGTCCTCCGCGAGCGGGACCAGCCGGGTGCGGCGGTCGCGGGTGACGGGCTCCTGGGCAAGTCGCCTGGCAACTTCGTGCAAGTGGTTCTGATCGGCCATGATGAGCACGACGGCGGATGACATAATGGCCAGCTCGACCATGGCCCACGGCGGCATGCCCAGGCCGCTCTCCGAATAGCTCAGCGTAATTGCCCGGCTGAGAAGGTTCAGCAGGCCCGGCACGGGGTAGTCCTTTCCGCTCGACGCCTTAAACGTTTCCTCGCAGAAGTTGATCTGCTTGAGGGAAACTCCGAACGGCGCAAGATTCAGGTTAGGGAACATACTTGCGTTGGACACGATATATGCCTGGTACGGATGCCCGATCCTGAGGCCAGCGGCCGGAAGGCGATCGGCGTCCTGGCCGGCTTCGTCGTGTTGTCCCGGGTTAGCCGGAATCTCGGGAAGGCGCGGATCGCGGTCGGTGTAGATGACCGGCCAGGGGTTGCTGTTACCGTCCGCTTGCGGCTTGACGTAGTGGTTGACGCCCTGCGCGATAAGCTGCTGCATCTCGCGCAGCTGCTTCGTCAGCTTGGCGGCGTCCGGGCCGAGTTCGGTCTCATGGGATCTGTCCGCATCTTGGTCGGCCGGCGCCGGCCGGCCGTCTCGCGGCAGTTTCCGCAGATCTACCTCGTAGACGAAGGTGTAGTCCCGTGGATGTGCGGCGAGGGTTGTGTGCGTCACGCGCAGCTTGCCGAAGTCCTTCTGCACATGCAGGGCACGCAGGTCGTCGAACTGCGTCACACCCACTTCATGATCGGCACCGTAACACTCCAGGGCGATGCGCCTGACGCTGTAGCCAAGCCTCTTGCCGGGTATAAGTGACCACCACAGCGAGCCGCCGACCCAGCGGCCAGCGACTGGAGTAGGAATGGCGGCGTACCCGGCCACTGGCAGCGGGCCGGAATAGCCGCGGTGGTACGCCATCTGCAGCAGATCACGAAGCATGGCCGCGTATTCGCGGCCATGCCCGTGAATCACCTTGTCGTGGCTATTTTCCAGTTCGCGGGCGACCGAGATGACATGATCCTGCCCGGCCACCGCGAGAAGCACGGCCGACGGCATGAGCACAAGGTCGACGATCATCCATCGGGGCATGACCCGCTGCTGGTCGTTGGATGACCTCGCGTGTGCGAGGCGGAAGAGGGTGAGCAACTGAGATACCGGATAGTCGGCACGGCGGAACTCGAAGTGATCGGCGCAGAAGTCGACGGGCTGTACGCGGATACCGAACGGCTTCAGGTTCAGGCTGGCCTGCACCGTTGGGTTGGTGACGAGGTACAGCCGGTACGGCTCACCGTTCTCTATGCCCCGCGTAAAGGCGCTTCCCTGGGTCGTCGAACCTCCGGTCGGGCCAGATGGAAACCAGTGGCTCCGCAGCCATCGATCATCGCGCCGTTGCGACACTTGCACTCTCCTGTCTCCTGTCTCCTGTCACCTTCCAGCGGCCGGGGGTATTACTCGCGCTAGGACGGGGAGGTGGGCGAGCGGGCAAGCCGCGCGAGTGCCAGTCGTGCCGTTTCCCTGTCGTTGTCGATCTTCCTGATTCGCAGCGCCAGCCAGATGAAGCCGACGACGCCGGCCGCCACGGCACTTGCGAAAGATATAACCACGACATTCACGTGAATAAAGTGCGCCTTGTACACGTCGATCAGCAAGGTCAATACCGTTACCAGCAGCACGAGGAAGGCGATGACGGCCGCGACGTACTCGACAGTATGTGAACGGGTCAGTGATAGCCGTTGCTCCTCGGTGCCCAGCCTGATCTCCTCGTCCCGCAGTCGATCCTCTTTAGTCCGCTGCTCGACCTGCGCGAACCGGAACAGGAGATCGAGCCGCTCCTTGATCTCCGCGTACTCCCGGTCGACGCCGAGAAGCTCGCGCACATGGCGGTAGAACTGGGCGTACGCGGGCCATGCCACGTCGAACTCATAGACGTCTTCGAGGTCCATGATCCGGTCATGCCCGAGCTGCGAGAGCTCGGCGACGTCTCTGAGCCTGTCGGTGTCATGGGTCAGCGAGTACATCGTCTGCCAGGCGCAGGTCACGCCGACGGCCATGTAGACGAACCAGCCGACGAGATAGAGCGATGAGAAAGAAGGAAAGTCATCGGCGGACCGGCTGTACGCCGTGATCATGATGTTCTCGCGGGGAATCCGCCAGGTAATATGCGCTTTGCCACCAGTGGAAAGGACGTCGATCCGGTCGTCGGGCGCCGGCAGGAAGCCGCGATCCCGCCGGGCCAGCAGATCGAATACCGCCTTCAAGTCGTCGGGAATGCCGGTGGACATGGCGTCGATGGTGTCCGGGAACGGGTTCATCTGGCCAGGCCACCAGCGATCGTCGGCCAGCCGCGAGGTCCCGGTGCAGAACGAGAACGAGTCGGTGAGAAGCACGGCGGACCAGATCCCGTTCACGCGCAGGCATCTCAGCACCTCGTCGGAGAGGATCCGGTCGTCCGCCTGCTGCTGCTCGGGGAGAAGCCGGTCGTCCTCACGTTCGTCCTGTCCCTTGGGAACCTCGGCGACGGTCATGAGCAGCAGTTCGATCCAGTGCCGCAGCGTCTGGCTTGGCCAGGTGCGGCTCTTGTCGGGCCCGCCGTACTGGCGGCAGAAGTCACGCCGCTGGTCGCTGGTCACGTTCTTGAGGTAGGCGCACAGCGGCGAGTCTTCGGACAGCGTCCAACGCAGGCCGCCCGAGTCCCGCAGGTAGGTCGAGTTGCCGCCGGTGGACGCGATGAGGTCGACGATCTCCTGGGGCCTCATCGAACGCGGCTCGGGCGGCGCAGGCTGCTTGCCCCGGTCCGCGGGCCGCCACGGCACGAACAGGGCAGTCACCGACATGGCATATCGCCAGTCGAGCCCATATGGCCGGCGCACGACATTGACGACCGGCAAGACGGCGAAGCAGGCGTCCTCGTCCCGCTGCGGGTCACCGTCGTCCAGGCTGATCACGCCCGGTGGCAGCCAGATGCTGTAGATCCGCTCGCTGACGTGCGAGGCGAAGATGGCTCCGCGCCGCTGCGCGAGGAACTCGCAGAAGAAGAGCTGCAGTTCCCACAGGCTCCCCGCCTCGACGTCGGGCTTGGCAGCGGGCAGCGTCGGCCACCTGATCAGGTAGTCGTTGCAGTCCGTCTCGGCGGTGAAGCGGTTGGAGTCGTCCCGCGCCCGCTGAACGCGAAGGAAGTGCGTCCAAGGAGCCGTGCCGTCGCCTCGCGGCTGGTGCCAGTCGAGTGCTTCAGGAAACCCCGCTGGGGGCGGCTCTCCCGGGCGTCGTGAGGAATAGTCGCGCAGCTCAATGGCCGCATGCCGGGACAACTGTTGCAGCCACGTATGTGGCGGGAGCACGGTGCAGCCGCCGAAGAGATCAGTGAGGCCGTGCAACTGGAAGTCGTTTCCCGGCGGGAGCAGCCACGACCGAAGGTTCCGCCGCCTTTCCCAGACATCGCCGACCGTCACCGCCCGCGATACCGCCGAGACGCGATGATTCGACAGATCCGGCGTCGGCAGGCCGCACGTGAACTGAAGAAGCCCGTGCATCTCGTTGTCCGGTGTCCTGTGACCTGCGTCCACAGCCGGGTCACGCCCTTCTCCCCCCAAGACGCCCTCCGTCACCGAGAAGTGATCATAGGTCTATGGTACGCGCAGCCGCCAATTCCGATAGTGGCATCTTAAATAGGAAGAAACGCCGCGAAACCTTCGAGGCTTGCGAAATATCAGCACGTTGCGCTGAACGTTCCAGATATAGGTGTGGATTCATGGCGGGCTCCATTCCCATTCCCATTCCCATTCCCATGCCGCTGCTTGCCGTCACTGCCAGAACTCACGCGGCGGATCGAGGCCAATGTCGCTCGGGATACTTCTTCCCGCGTCGGCGATGAGCCGCATTTCCGCAGCGAGCTGCGGATGCAGCTCCACAAAGTCACGGAAGATAACCGGTTCGGCCGAGGCGGCATAGTAAGCCTCACTAAAGTGCCTCACGGGTCGGCTCTCGACAACCAGCGTGAATGTACGGTCATCGATATCGCTCAGCTTGTGCACTTCTTCCCAGCCAATCGTGTAAGCGTCACCCGCCCGATAACTGTGACGCGCACTCTCGGACTCTTTCAAGACACCGCCGGTCCGATCGAAGTAGTGATGAACGAAGCCGCCACTTAAGATGACAGAAGCAAGTGAATAACGATGGTTATGAGGCACTTCCGCGTGACCCAGCCGTCTTTCGCTGGCCGACTTATATTGATGCAGCCAGACCTTGAAGCGCTGCTTCTCATGAAAGTGCAGAAACCATTTATAATGAGTCGCGGTGTCGTGGCAACTCAGCTGGCGCTTCTCAAGACCCTTGGCGCTCCACGAATTCACCGCGTCATGAACCAATCCCGGCTGACGCCCAACCTCGGCAAGGACGGTGAGCACATCAGGATCGAATTGCCCAACATCTTTCCACTCAAGCGCCTCGAGACGCTTTAAGAACTGGCCGAACGTCTCCAAGCGGTTCCCTTCACTAGCTAAAATTAGCGTACGCCTACCTCTCCATAATGTTTGCGCGCTTCGATCATGATGTTTCTTGTGAATGGGTCAAGCAGCTTGCTGTCGAGATCGTCCAATGAAATCCATCGGGCCTCAGAGTGACTGGTGCCGTCCAGCTTGACATCACGATCGTCGACCCGTACGAGAAAGTTAAGTTGAACATTGCTGAGGTTCACATCTCCTCGCCTGCTCACGAAGTTTGAGTACCCCACTAGCTCAAGGACGGTCCCCTGGAGGCCTGTTTCCTCATATAGCTCTCGGCGACAAGCTTCGCGAGGGTCCTCGCCAGGTTCTACCTGGCCAGCCGGTATCCCCCAGACATTGGGCAGGAACGACTCGCGGCCGCTTCGTTTGAGAAGCAGGAACTGGCTGTTATGCACTGTCGCGGCACCCGCTATGACATTTGACTCCCAGCGCCTTTTTGCGGTCATGTTGTCGCTCCCATAGCCAGGGCGCCTCTAAACGGCGCTATAAAATTGGAGTACTCGATTCTCTGGGCTTGAAGTTCTGCAAGGCCGATACCGGTGAAGCCAAGCGTAGCTACGTACTGGCAGAGATTTAGATCCGACTCGCCAGTGGTGAAGTGTTTGCGCGAGGACGCTAGCTGCATCTGGCGTCGGCACTCGTCCCTGAATATCAGATAAGTCTGGCTGTCCTTACTAAACCGCGCAGTCTCGGGATGGGTGTTGCGCTCAGAATCGGGCGATCTATAGAGGGATGTGTAGATCGCGTTGTCAAAGACTTCGATACGAACCGGTGACGTGCTGGTCGAGAATCCAACCTCGACATCACATTGATCCCGACAGTCGAAGAGCGCAACAAGCGCGAGGAGGATCTCGCCTTGTATTTCGTTCTCTATCTCGGGGAGGGTCTTGCCTTCAGACTCCGGTCGGCGGCGCCGATCTATCGCGCGCGCCTCGATGGTCGCGCTGTCCCGGGGATCCAGGAGGATCACCTGGCAGACTTCAAGGTGATGATCGGCGATGCGGAGTCTCGCGGGCACGTACTTGGCACTGGTGCCGCGAAAGAAGTAGAAACTCGAGCTGCATAGATCTTGAGTTAAGTCCCTATTGAAACGCGAGTCGAATTCCTGCGTGGCAGGATACTGATCGGTTGGCAGGAAAAGCTGATCCAATTGCCTGATGTGATGCAGGATGTTATTTAAATGATCCGCGAGCTGGTCCGCTATTTCCGATCTGATCAGTTCGGCGTACTCCCGGTTAGCGAATATTGTATAGATAACCGCGAAGATAATCGATGCCGCAAGCCCTGCGCCGACTTGCGTGGCTTTGTCTTTGATGGGAATGGAGCGGTCAGCGTAAAGGAGTATCAGTGCGACAAGGCTAGCGCAGGCTAGAACAAGAGCGAGGGCGTAACGGTATGGCCGACGTTGCATGAGCCGCACCGAGTTGGCGCTAGCTCGTGACGCAGGATGGCGGGGCGACGGGCTCGTTGGGCCCCTCAGTCGGACGCTGCGGGATTGGGCGCCGCGGCGACGGAATGGCTGCATTGCGTTATCCCAGGCTGCTTCTTGCTGTTTCGTGATCGACGTACTGCCCACGTACTGCCCAATATGGCGCATGGCATGCTTCGTCGCAAGCGGTCGGCATGATCAGGCCGTCGCCGGCGGATCACCGCGACCGCGGTGTGCGGAAGTCAGCCCGTGCGGTGCCTGGTGACTCAGGCAGCGGATTTCTCCACACGACTACAGGCAGTGGGACCGGTTCGCCGAACTGCTGGATCGACCCGAAATAAGCCCGCTGAGGTCAACCGGGCGGGCATGGAGCGCGTCGAATGGGCGGGAGCTTGGTGGGTCCCACGGCTGGCGATTCGGAAGCGGGATGTGATGGCGATGGGCGTGTTGCGGCGCGGTGCGGTGGCGGGATGCGTGCTGGTGGCGGTTTCGGCTCTGGGCGGGGTGACACCGGCGGCGGGTGCGGCCGGGCCCGGGGCGGTCGGGCCGGCGGACTGGCCCGCGTACCTGGCGGGTCCGTCGCATACCTCCGATAACACGGCGCAGGTCGCGATCACGCCGGGCAATGCCGGGGCGCTAGTCCAGAAGTGGCATTTCGTCGGCGACCAGCCGACTCAGCCCGGCCAGCCGGGCCCGACGTTCAACGCCAGCCCGACCGTGGCGGACGGCGCCGTGTTCATCGGCTCGCGGACCGGCTGGTTCTACAAGCTGAACGAGCGTACCGGCAAGGTGATGGCCAAGGTGTTCATCGGCTTCCAGCCGCACGAGACCTGCACGGCCGGGGGCATCATCGCGACCGCCACGGTCGCCAGGGACCCGGCAGATGGCCAGGACACGGTCTACGTCGGTGCGCCGGATGGTTACCTGTACGCGTTGCGGGCCTCCGACCTGTCGCGCAAGTGGCGTTCGGTGATCGCGATCCCGTCCGCGACCGTCAGCGACTACTTCCAGTGGTCATCGCCGACGGTCTCCGGCGGCCGGATCTACATCGGGGTGTCCTCGCACTGCGACAACCCGCTGGTCCGCGGCGGCGTGATCGGCTACGTCCAGTCGACGGGCAGGGTCGTCGCCAGGTATCACGACGTGCCCAAGGGGGTGGTCGGCGGTTCGGTCTGGTCCAGCGTCGCGGCGGGCCGCCGGTATGTTTTCGTCTCGACTGGCAACGGAGTGACCGGTGCCCGGCACCTGTACGACACGGTCTCGGTGGTCGAGCTGCGGGCGGGCACCCTGGCCCGCGTCGCGGCGTTCCGGCCGCCGCGGTCCCAGCGCCTGTTCGACGCCGACTTCGGCGCTTCGCCCGCGCGGTTCGGGTCGCTGATCGGCGCCTGCAACAAGAACGGCCTCTTCTACGCGCTGCACGTGCCGAGCATGACGCTCGCCTGGCAGCGCAGAGTGGCGGTGAGCCCGGGCGGCACCGGCAAGGCTCAGTGCATCGCGTCGTCCGCCTACGACGGCAAGTCCCTGTACGTCGCCGCCACCGCGACGGTGATCGGCGGGAAAACCTTCCCGGGCTCGATCCGCCGGCTCGACCCGGCGACCGGCCGGGTGCTGTGGCAGACCGGGCTGCCGAACGGCGTCCTGGGCACGCCGAGCCTGGACGGTGCCGGCGTGATCGCGGTGGGGACCTACGGCGCCGCCGCCACGCCCAACGCCGTGTACCTGGTCAATGCGCGGACCGGCAATGTTCTGCGCACGCTGATCACCGGTAGCAACGACTTCGCCCAGAGTGTCTTCGCCGGCGGCTGGCTGTTCACCGCGAACGGAACCGGCGTCTACGCCTGGGGGCCATAGGGGACGGCGGTTACGCGGGCCCGCGGCCGGGCTTGCGATGCCGCCTTGCCGGTAGGTGCGCTCGAGTCCGCCCCAGCATCCATAAACGCGGTACGGCCTTCCGGGGCGCTGCTGAGCAGCGCCCGGGCGTGAGCGAGCACGATCGGGTCATTGTCCACATAGACCACGCGGGACTCCGGCGCGACGGCCTGCGCGACCTCATGCACGTTGTTCGCGCTTGGCAGGTCGGTGCCGATATCCAGGAACTGGCGGATCCCCGCCTCGCCGGCCAGGTACCGAAAGGCGCGGCTCTCACGGCGACCCGTTCCGGCGCCGCGATAGCAAACTCTAATGCCCGCACGCGACGCCACCGCGTAGCAGGCGGGCCGTCCGGTCCAGGCCGTAGCAGGCGAGTCGTCCGGTCCAGGCCAAGGCTGGCGGCCGGCACGCTTCCGTCCCAATCGTAGCCACATATGGCATGTAACGTCTATCGTGGGTCGTGCATCGCATCCTTGCAGGAATTGGGCGCTTCTTGGGGGCTTGGTTCTCGATCACAGTCGCCCGCAGCGTATGTGGATAGCTTCTTGGGCCAGTTCGAGCCGCAGGCGTTCGGTGCAGCGCTGGGCCGACTTGCCCGACTCAGGTGAATGAAAGGGCGAAAGCTGATGAATGACATTGAGCGCCGCGCCAGATCGGACGGAACCCGTGACCTGCCCGACCCTCCGGGCCGGCGTCAGTTCTTGCAGGGCCTGGCCGCGGCGGGGGCGCTGACGGGAGCGGGAGGCCTGCTGTCGGCGTGCTCCTCCGGCGGTTCCGGCTCGCCCGGCCCTTCGGCCTCCCCGTCGGCGACCGGTGCGCCACGTCGGGGCGGCAGCCTGAAGGTAGGCCTCACCGGCGGCTCAGGTTCGGACACCCTCGACCCGCACAAGGGCCTCACCTACCTCGACACCGCTCGCGCTCAGGCCCTGTACCAGCCGCTGCTCCAGCTGAACACCAAGGCTCAGACCGAGTTCGTGCTGGCCGAGGAGATCAGCCCGCACGGCTCAACATCTGAGTGGGTGATCCGTCTCCGGCCGGGCGTCACCTTCCACGACGGCAAGCCGCTGACCGCCGCGGACGTCATCTTCACGCTCCGGCGGATCCTGACCCAGAAGCTGACCGGCTCCACGCCGCTTGGCCCGGTCGATGTGAAGGGGCTGAAGGCTCTCGACAAGCACACCGTCCTGGTGCCCATGACCAGCCCTTACGGCAGCTTCCTCGACCAGCTGTCCTACTGGTATTACCTGTACGTCGTGCCGGTCGGCTTCGACCCGAAGCAGCCTGTCGGGACCGGTCCGTTCAAGTACCGGAGCTTCACCCCCGGCCAGCGCAGCGTGTTCGTCAGAAACGGCAGCTACTGGAAGTCAGGACTGCCGCACGTGGACACGCTGACGATCATCGACTTCAGTGACAGCGCATCGCTGCAGAACGCCCTGGCGACCGGCGTGATCCACGGCGCTGGCGCGCTGGAAGGCCCGCAGATCACCGCGCTCAAGTCGAGCCCTGGCGTGCAGACCGTCGTCTCGCACACCGGCGCGATCACGCCGTTTACGATGCGGGTCGACCAGGCGCCGTTCAACGACGTGCGGGTCAGGCAGGCCATGCGGCTGCTGGTCGACCGTCAGCAGCTGATCAACTCGGCGCTCAACGGGTACGCGGTCGTCGGCGCCGACGTGTCGTCCCCTTATGACCCTGACTACGACACCTCGCTGCACCGGGACGCCGACATCGCCCAGGCGAAGCACCTGCTGAAGAAGGCCGGGCAGGAGAACCTCACCGTTCAGCTGGTGACCTCGGCCGTGGCGACGGGCACGGTCGCGATGGCGACGGTGCTGCAGCAGCAAGCCAAGGCCGCGGGCGTCACCATCAACCTCAAGATGGTCGATCCGACCACCTTCTTCGGCCCGAACTACCTGCACTGGACCTTCTCCCAGGACTTCTACAACTACTCGCCGTACCTGGCCCAGGTCGCGCAGTCGCTGCTGCCGACGTCCCCGTTCAACGAGACGCATTGGAGTCTGCCGAAGAGCATCAGCCTCTATCACCAGGCGAACGCCACCGCGGACGCGGCCACCCGCAAGCAGATCGAGCACGAGATGCAGTCGATCGACTTCAACCAGGGCGGGTACATCATCCCGGCCTTCATCGACGCCCTGGACGCGTACAGCACCAAGATCACCGGCTACTCGGCCGCCAGGGTCGGCCAGCCGCTGTCCGACTTCGACTTCGAGCACTACTCGTTCGTCTGACCGGCGAAAGGACCGCAGCGATGCAATCGAGCCTGCTGGCCTCCGGCCTCGGCTTCCCTGAGGGCCCGACCGTGCTGGGCGACGGCCGGATCGTGCTCTGCGACGCCAACACCGGCGAGTTGCTGGCGTACCAAGACGGCAAACTGTCGTTGTTCGCCCGCACCGGCGGGTCGCCGTGGGGCACCTATCTCGGCACCGACGGCGCCCTGTACGTGAACCAGGGCGGCGACGTTCCCGGCAGCGGGGACTTCAGCGCCGTCCCCGGGATCCAGCGGGTGAGCCAGGACGGGGCGGTGGAGTTCCTGTTCTCCGAGGTGGCCGGCTATACGCTGGCCGGCCCGAACCAGTCGGCGTTCGGGCCGGATGGCCGCCTGTACATCACCGACTCGGGCACGGAGCTTGACCCCCGCGTCGAGGTCCCCAGCCCGGGCAGGCTCTTCGTGGTCGACGCGTCCGGGGCCGGCGAGATGCTGCTCGAGCGCCCCGGCTGCTACCCCAACGGGCTCTCCTTCGACGCGCAGGGTCGGCTCTACTGGAGCGAGTCGAAGGTGCACCGGGTCTGCCGGCTGGACGGCGGGGAGGCGGTCACCTTCTGCCAGCTGCCTGACACCCATGTGCCGGACGGCATGGCATTCGCGGCCGACGGCCGGCTCTTCGTCGCCAACACGACCTTCGGCGGGGTCACTGTGCTCTCGCCGGACGGAGCGGTACTGACCGAGATCGATCTCGGTGAGCACGCGACGAACTGCGTCTTCGACGGCTCGGCGCTCTATGTGACCGCCACTCGCACCCCCGACATCGAGGCGTCGGAGCGCACCGGCTCCTTCTGGCGGGTCGAGACGGACGCGACCGGGCTTGAGCTCATCGGCGGCCAGCTGTAGCCAGGGCGGCCAGCCGTAGCCAGGCCAGAGGAGTCAGCCGGCGGGCTGGTCGGGTGCGCGGAGTGCCTGCGGACCCGGCCGCCCGCCGAGAAATTCCCTGAGCGCAACGGTGCTGTCCGGGATGATCTCGTCCGGCAGGCCGAGCCCGACTCTGGCCAGTGCCTCGGCCAGCCCGTCGCGCTGGCCGACGAGCACGAGGTCGTAGCCGTGCCGGGAGAACTCCTCGGCCTGCTCGGCAACCTCGACAAGGAGCCGCCGCGCGACCGCGGCCGGGTAGTCGTCGGCGGGCAGCTGGACCACGCCCCAGCCAGCCTGCGCGGCCGCGGCGATGCCGTCGACACCGCCCGGCGGCGGGTTTACGTACACGTCGGCCATCAGCGCGACCCGGAACGAGCGGTCGTCACGCCCCATCCGCCCTCCTGTGATCGGCCCTGCTGCGCTGCGGCGCGACGCCGAACGCGGTGACTGGCCTGCTCAGCCGTCGAGCGCGGACTCTACCCCTGCTCTCTGAACGGCTTCGTCATGCCCGGGGATCGCGTGCGTCTCCCCGGCCACGCGGGGGAAGCCGATGCCGCGGCCGCGCAGCTCCCGCCGCAACTCCTCCACGAAGATGCCCTCGCCGCTGACCAGCTCGGGCGTACCGTCGGGCCACTCGGGGCGGCCGCCGCGCTCCGGATCGGAGCTGGTGATGGTCACCCCCATGGACGGGCTGCCCTCGACGCCGACCAGCACGACATCGGTGCCCTGCTCCACGCGCAACGCGATCACATCGGCGACGGCGGTGGCGATCCGCGCGCAGTGCCGCCGGAAGGCGGCGGTGTCGTACTGCTCGCGTACCGCCCAGAACCGGTTCAGGCCAGCGAACGCGAGCTCCGGGCAGGGCATCTGCTCGATCCGCCAGCCCTTCTCCCGCAGCACGTCGACGACCGGGGAGTAGATCCCGGCGCAGTGGGCGCCGTCGCCGACCTTGGAGTTCTGATTAAGCATGCAATGTGCCACGAACGCAACGCCCATGAACCGAGCATACGGCCGGGGCGTTTGCCCCGGGCTGGGCCCGCTGTCAGGATCGGCGCCATGACTGACTCGAGTGCCAGCCAGGTCGCGGGCCCGGAACGCGATTTCGTGGGCTACGGCCCCGAGCCTCCCCGCGTGCGGTGGCCTGGCGGCGCGCTGGTGGCGATCAACCTCGTGGTCAACTACGAGGAGGGAGGCGAGTACTCGCTCGGCGACGACGGCGTCAACGACAGCTGGGGCGAGTACTCGTTCCAGTACGGTCCCGAGATACGCGACCTCGGCACCGAGACGCACATGGAGTACGGCAGCCGGGTCGGGATATGGCGGCTGTGCCGTCTGATCGACCGCTGCGAGATCGCTGCGACGTTCAGCGCCTGCGCCCGCGCGCTGGAACGGAACCCGCCGCTCTGCGACTGGCTGCGGGACCGCGAGCACGACGTGCTGGGACACGGCTACCGCTGGTACGGCCCGGACGCCGGGCCTGGACCGGACATGACGCGCGAGCAGGAGCGGACCGAGATCGCGATGGCGGTCGAGTCCGTGCAGCGGACGACCGGCCAGCGGTTGCGCGGCTGGATGGTGCGGTCCTTCGCCACCGTGCACACCAGGGAGCTGCTGGCCGCCGACGGCGGCTTCCGGTACGACTCGGACGCCAGCAACGACGAGCTTCCGTACTTCGTGACCACGCTCGGCCGCCCGTTCCTCGTCGTGCCCTATACGAAGGTGCACAACGACGTCCGCTACCTGATCCCGCCGTCGTACTCGACGCCGAGGCACTTCTGCGAGAGCCTGCGGCTCAGCCTGGACTACCTGCTCGAGGAGGCGAGAGCCGGCCTCGGCGGCCGGCTGATGTCGGTCGGCGTGCACGCCCGCTGGAGCGGCCAGCCCGGCCGGGCGGCGGCGCTGCGCGACTTCGTCGAGTACGCGCTCGGCCAGCCGGATGTTGCCTTCATGCGCCGGATCGACATCGCGGATTTCTGGGCGTCGGCCTTTCCGCCCCGCTGACCGGGCCCGGCTCTTCCGCCAGCTTCCGCCGGCCGCGCCGGCCCGCGTCAGCCGCGCCGGCCCGCGTCAGAGCCTGGGCACGTCCTCCATCAGCCTGACGGTGTAGGGATCCTTCGGGTGCTCGAGTACCTGCTCGACCGGGCCGGACTCGACGACGGCGCCATCGCGCAGCACGACGGCGTGCTGGGCAATGGACCGCACGAGGGCCAGGTTGTGGGTGATGAAGAGCATGGCCAGGTGGCGTTCCCGCTGGAGCCTGCGAAGCTCTTCGACGATCACCGCCTGCACGGATACGTCAAGCGCAGAGGTCACCTCGTCGCAGATGAGCAAGTCAGGCTCGACCACCAGGGCACGCGCGATCGCGACGCGCTGCCGTTCCCCGCCGGACAGCTGGTCCGGGTAACGGGACACGAAGTCGCCGCTCAGTGAGACGTCCTCGAGCGCCCGGACGGCGCGCTCGGACCGCTCGCGCAGCGGCAGGCCGAGCAGCTCTTCCAGCGGCTGCGCGACGATCTGGCCGACAGTTTTCCTTGGGTTGAGCGAGGTGTAGGGGTTCTGGAAAATGTACTGGATCCGCCGCAGCACGTCTTTCGGCCGCTCCCGCAGCCTGGGCGCCAGCCGTGCGCCCTGGAAGGTGATCTCACCCGTCCAGTTGCCGTGCAGGCCGACGATGCAGCGGGCGAGCGTAGTCTTGCCCGAGCCGGACTCGCCCACGACGGCCACGCACCATTCCTGCGGCACGTCGAGCTCGACGTCGGACAGCACCTGAGTCCGCCCGTACTCGGCCGAGACGGTGCGCAGCGACAGGGCCGCTGAGCTGCCGCCGCCGGTCAGGGCGCTCACCGCAGTTGGTCGCGTGGCGGCCGCCGACCGGACCTGCGCCGTGCGGATGCACCGTACCCGGCGGCTGTCGATGAGGACGGGTTCCGGTGCCTCGGCGCGGCATTCGCTGACCACGAAACCGCACCGCGGCGCGAAAGTGCAGCCGCGCCCGCGCCCTCCGGGCCGCGGCGGCTGGCCCTCGATGCCGGCCAGTATCTCCGCACGGCCCGGCGACGGCACGGCGGCAAGCAGGCCGCGGGTATAGGGATGGACCGGATCGCCGAACACCTTGGCGGTCGGGCCGATCTCGACGATCCGCCCGGCGTACATGACCGCGACCTCGGCGACCAGCCCGCCCACTACCGCGAGATCGTGGCTCACGTACACCGCGGCCACGCCGTAGGAGCGGCAGAGGCTGCGGACAGTGTCCAGTATGTGGCGCTGAGTTGTGACGTCGAGGCCGGTCGTAGGCTCGTCGAGCACGATCAGCGACGGCCGGCAGCAGAAAGCCATGGCCAGGCCGACGCGCTGCTGCTGACCGCCCGAAAGCTGGTGCGGGTAGCGGCGGGTCATCTCGGGGGTGGTGTCCAGCCGAGCCTCCCGCATGACCTCAAGGACACGGCCGTCCGGGTCATCGACCGCTCCGGGGTGCACGCGCAATGCCTCTTTCAGCTGCGTTCCCACCCGGAGCGCCGGGTTGAGCGCGGCGGCCGGATCCTGCGGGACGTACGCGACTCGGGCGCCGCGCGCGGCCCGCAGGTCGCCACGGCGGAGCGTGAGCAGGTCGACGCCGTCGAGCCTGACTTCCCCGGAGCTGATGCGCAGGCCACGCCGAGTGTGGCCGAGCAGGGCGAGCGCGACTGTTGTCTTGCCCGACCCGGACTCGCCGACCAGGCCGAGCACCTCGCCGGCCGGCACGGCGAAGCTGATGTCGGCCACGACGTCGGGGCCGGACTTGCCGATCCGGATCTGCAGGTCCCTTACCTCCAGCCTGACCACGCCGGCGGGCTGGGCCGGCGGGGCGCCGGCGTCGGCCGCCGGGGAGCCCGCCGTCACGGGGTCCGCCCGAGGCCGAGGCCGAGGCCGAGGTCGTCAGTGAGAGCTGCCTCCTCGGGAGGGCGGTCCACGCCCAGCGTCACCCGCGCGACCGCGTCGGTGAAGGTGTTGGTGCCGATGGTCAGCAGCGCGATCAGCGCCGCCGGCACGATCACTGCCCACGGGTTGAGCGGCAGGCCGATGCGGTTCTCGTTGATCATCAGGCCCCAGTTAGCCGCGGGCGGCTGCTGGCCGAAGCCGAGGAACGACAGCCCGGCCATGATGACGATCGAGTAGGTGAGCCGCAGCCCGGCCTCCACCATCAGCGGGCTGATCAGGTTCGGCAGAATCTCCTTGGCCATGACCTTGGCCGGCCGCATGCCCTGGAGCTCGACGACCTTGACGAAGTCCCGCTCGGTGACGTCCAGGGTCGCGGACCGGATCACCCTGGCGACCGCCGGGGCGTGGGACAGCCCCACCGCGACCACGATCAGCCACAGCTTAGGGCCGATGACGCTGACCAGCAGCAGCGCGAAGACGAGCTGCGGAAACGACAGGATCACGTCGACGGTGCGCATGATGAGCCCGTCGGCCCGGCCGCGCCGGTAGGCCGCCGAGACTCCCGCCGCCGTGCCCACGACGATCCCGAACGCGGTCGCCGCGGCCGCCATGAGCAGCAGCGTCCAGCCCCCGTTGAGCACCCGGGAGAGCACGTCCCGGCCGAGGAAGTCGCTGCCGATCGGGAACTGACCGGACGGCTTGGCGAAGGTGAGCGTCACCAGGGCATCGGGCGAGCCGACCGGGATAAACGGGCCGACTATCGCGAGGAGCACGACCAGGGACGCCAGGCCGAGCCCCACGGCGCCGCGGGGAGTCCGCGCCGCGGTCCGCAGGACAGCCAGCCAGGGGTAGCGGGTGACCCGCGCTTCCCGCGCCTGCGCGGGCGGCGGCACCCGGGGGGCTGCGACGGCCACGGCTACCTCGCGATCCTGCGCCGGGGAGTGGCCAGCAGCGCGATCACATCGGTCACGATGTTCATGAGGACGTAGAAGGCGGCCAGCACCAGGACGATGAACTGGATCACCGGGATGTCACGGTTCTGGACCGCGAACACGAGTCCCTGGCCGATGCCGGGGAAGTTGAACACGAACTCGACCACCACCACTCCGCCGGCCAGGTACAGGAAGTTCAGGCCGATCACCTGGATGGTCGGGGCGATGGCGTTCGGCAGCGCGTGGGCCAGCACGATCTGCCACTCCGGCACGCCCTTGAGCCTGGCCATCTCCACGTAGTCGGACTCCAGCGCCTCAATCATGGCCGCGCGCATCATGCGGAAGATGTAGGGGACGATCACGATCACCAGCGTCGCGACCGGCAGGATGAGCAGCCTCGGCTCGCTCCACGCGTAGGTGCCTGGCGGCAGCAGCGACACCGCGGGCAGCAGGTGCGAGACCACCGTAGACAGCAAGATGATCAGCGCGATCGCGACGACGAACTCCGGCAGCGACGTGACGGCCAGGGCCGTCACCGAGGTCACGTGGTCGAACCAGGAGTCCTTGCGCAGCGCCGCTGCCGCGCCCAGAGCCACTCCGGCGATCGAGCCGATCGCTCCGGTGACGAAGACGAGCACGGCGGAATTGACCAGGCGGGGCTGGATGAGCGCCCACAGCGGCTGGCCGTTCAGCGAGGTGCCCAGCTTGCCGGTGAATAGGCCGGAGAGCCAGATCCAGTACTGCTCGGCGATGCCGTGGTCCAGGTGAAGCTGCCGCTCCAGCGCGTGCAGCCGGGCCGGATTCGCCGACCGGCCAAGCACGGCGTACGCGGCGTTGCCCGGCAGGACCTGGGTGGCCAGGAAGACAACCACGGAGACGACCAGCAGAGTGACCACGCCCGCCGCCACCCGGCGAGCAACGAGGTCGGCGATGGGATGAGCGCCCCGGCGCGCAACGGGCGGCCTGGCCGGCGCGGCGGCTACGGCCATGGCCGGCTCACGCAGCGCGGTGCCGGCCGTGTCGGGCCGCTGGCCTGCGTCACGTCGGTGCTCACCTTCCTCCGCGGCGGCGGCGCCGCTTCCTCCGCGCCGACGCCACTGCCGCGCTTTCCGGTGAGATTAGCGCGCATTTCCTGGCACGACCAGACTCGGCGCTGTGTCCGGGTATCAGGCGGCCAGGTACGTTCCGGCCGGCTCGTCAGCGACGAGCGCGCCGTCGGCGACGATCAACCGCCCGCGCAGCAGCACGGCGCGGATGCGGCCGCGCAGCACCCGGCCCGCGTACACGCTGTCGCCCGTGCGGTCGCCGAGCCCGTCGTCTGGCAGCACGGTCGTGCCGGCTGGGTCGAAGATCACGGCGTCGGCGTCGGAGCCTGGCGCGAGCGCGCCCTTGCGCGGGTAGTGGCCGAACGCTCGCGCGGGATTCTCCGCCGCCAGCCGTGCCACCTGCGTCATCGTCAGCCCGCGCGCCATCGCCGCCGACAGCAGCAGCGGCAGCCGGGGCCCGATCCCGGCCAGGCCGTAGGGGTGGCGGTGGCCCGCGGCGGCCAGGCGGCCCGCGGTCAGGGTCCTGGCCTGGCAGTGATCGGAGCCGACCGCGTCGATCGTGGCGTGGGCCAGGGCCGCCCACAGCGCCTCGACGTGGCGTCCGGCCCGCAGCGGCGGCGCGACCAGGTACCGCCCGGCGTCGGGCCGCTCGTAGCGGGCGTCGTCGAGCAGCAGGTGGTGCACGCAGGCCTCGGCGAGAACGCCGCGCTGCCCGGCCGCGCGGGCCTGCCGGACCTGCCGCATGGCGCCGGCGGTCGACAGGTGCACGAGGTAGCAGGTCGCCCCGGCCTGCGCCGCCGCGGCGAGGACGCGGCCGACCGCCTCGTCCTCGGCCTCGGGCGGCCTGGTGTCGGCGAAGATCCTCGCGCCGGCCTGGCCGTCCGCCACCGCCCGTTCCTCGAGCGCCTCGATCAGCGCCGCGTTCTCGCAGTGCACGGCCACGACCAGGCCGGCACCCGGGGCCAGCGACATCAGCTCGCGCAGCCGCGCGGTGGAGCACAAGATCCCGAGCTCGGGGTAGGCGAGGAAGATCTTGATCGCCGCCGCGCCCGCGTGCCTGGCCGCGGCCAGGTCGGCGGCGGTGACGCGACCCGGATCGTAGATCGCGGCGTGCAGGCCGACGTCGATCGCGATGCCGCCGGCCAGCTCGGCCCGGCCGCGCAGCAGGGCATCCAGGTCGCTCTCCCCGGCCCGCGGGCTGGTGAACGACAGCGCCGTGGTGGTGCCGCCACGCGCGGCCGCCGCGGTGGCGGGCGCCGGCGCGGCCATCAGGTGGGTATGCGGATCGACGCCGCCCGGCAGCACGTAGCAGCCGGCGGCATCCAGCCGCCGCGCGGCGCCGGCCGGGCCCGGCCCGACCGCGTGCACCGTGCCGTCCCTGATCACCAGGTCGGACCTGACCGGCCCGGCCGGCGTCACGACCGTCCCGCCCACCACGGCCTCGACGTTCACCGGGCGGCCCCCGGCACCGCGGCCCCCGGCACCGCGGCCCCCGGCACCACGGCCCCCGGCACCACGGGGCCCGCGGGCCCGAGGTCGCGCGGGCGCCCGCCCCTGACGACCATCGCCGGCATCAGCAGCCGCTCGAGGACCTCGGTCTCGCCCGCTGCGTCGGGCAGGGCCCAGTGCCCCGCGCGCAGCTCGAAGACGGACACGTCGGCGTCCCGGCCCGCGCTCAGCGCCCCGAGGCGGTCGGCCCTGCCGGTCGCGCGGGCCGGCGTCGCGGTCGCCGCCGCGATCACCTCGCCGAGCCCCATGCCGACGTGGAGCATTTTGGACAGCGTGGTCGCCAGGTCGAACGCGGGGCCGTCGATGTTGTGCGCGTGCAGGTCGCTGGAGATCGTGTCGGGCGGGAAGCCCTGGGCGATGGCGTTCCTGGCGACCCGGTAGGCGAAGCTGCCGACGCCGTGCCCGACGTCGAACAGCACGCCACGCTCCCGGGCGGCCGCGGCCGCCGGGATCACCCGGCCGGCGGCGTCGAGAATGCCGCCCTCGTTGCCGTGGAAGCAGTGCGTCACGATGTCGCCGCGGCGCAGCCTGGGCAGCAGCCAGGCCAGGCCGGGACGCATGTCGATCACGTGCACCATCAGCGGCAGGCCGAGCGCGTCCGCCGCCTCGCGCGCGAGCCGCAGCGCCGGCGCCGGGTCGTCTCCGGCCATCTGGTAGCCGAGCCTGACCTTGATCCCCGTGACCAGGTCCGCGTGCTCCCGAGCCCGCGCGATCGCCTGCTCGGGCGACGCCCAGCGGATGTCCTCGAGCTCGCCGACCAGGCTGCTGATCATTCCCTCGACGGCGATGTTGAGGAACGCGAGCACCCGCGTCGCCGATCGCTCGATGACGTACCTGCGCAGGCCGGGGAACGTCTGCGCGCCCGCCGAGCCGGCGTCGACGGCGGTGGTCACACCCCGGCTCAGGCAGGACGCATCCGGGTCGATCCCGTAGTGGGAGACGCCGGGGTACAGGTGGGTGTGCAGGTCGACGAGGCCGGGCGTGACGAGCATCCCTGACACGTCGATCCGCTGCCGGTCCCGGTCCCTGGCGCTGGTTGCCTCCGCCGGTCGAACCGCGGATATCGCGGTGCCGTCGATGCTGACGGTCGCCGCCGCATCGACGCCGCCGGCGGGGTCGAGCACGCGCCCGCCGACGAGGTCCAGGCCGGCGCCGGTCACGTCAGGCCTGCCCGCTGGAGCCGGCCGAGGGTTTTGTTGAAGGCCATGACCGTCAGTTCCGCCTCACGATCACCGTGCGCGGCGGACAGGAATCCCGAGCCATGGAACAGGTGCACGCCCTCGCTGAGCATCGAGCAGTGGAGCGCGGCCGACACGCGGGCGGGCGGGACGCTGCTCTTCAGGGTCGCGTCGTCGAGCATGGCGGGAGGATCGTCCTGCCCGAACAGCAGGTGGAACGTCGAGCTCGCGCCGTAGGCGCGGCCGGGCACGCCGCGGCTGACGAACACCGCGGTCAGCTCGTCGCGCAGCGCCGCGGCCAGCCGGGCGGCCTCGGCCTGGACCTCGCCGCCGGCGGCGAGCGCGAGCGTGGCGACGCCCGCCGCCGCGGACAGCGGATGCGCGTTGTGGGTGCCGGGGTGCGCCACCCGCCGCGGGCCCGCGGCCGGGCCGGCGAGGAGGCTCATCAGGTCGGCGCGGCCGCAGACGGCGCCGCCCGGCATGCCCCCGGCCAGGATCTTGCCGAGGACGGTCAGGTCGGGCAGCACGCCGCAGGCCTGCTGGACGCCGCCCGGCGCCCAGCGGAATCCGGAGACCACCTCGTCGAACACGACCAGCGTCCCCGCCTGGTCGGCCAGCCGCCTGGCCGCGGCCGCGAACCCGTCGGGCAGCGGGATCGTCCCCCAGGCCGCGCCCGACGGCTCGAGCATCACGGCGGCCACGTCACCGGCCCGCAGCTGCTCGGCTAGGGCCGCTTCGTCGGCGGGGACCACGGCCACCGCGGCGGCCGTTCCGGCGGGCAGCCCGGCCGTGTCCGGCCGGTCGAACGGCGGGTTGGACCCCACGGCGATCTGGTCGTGCCAGCCGTGGAAGTGGCCGGACAGCTTCACGATCCTGTTCCTGCCGGTCGCCGCCCTGGCCACCCGCAGCGCCAGCAGCGATGCCTCGGTGCCGCTCGAGGTGAAGCGCACCAGCTCGGCGGACGGGACCAGCCGGATCACCAGCTCGGCCCACTCGGCCTCGAGCTCGTGGCAGGCGCCGGGGTGCAGCGACCGGCCAGCCTGCGCGCGGACCGCGGCGACGACCTCGGGGTGACCGTGCCCGAGGAGCAGCGAGCCGTGGCCCATCACGTAGCAGATGAGCTCGTGGCCGTCGGCATCCCACTTGCGCGCGCCCTGCGCCCTGGCGACCGCCAGCGGGAACGGCTCGGCGAGCCGCACATCGTGGGTGACGCCGCCGGGCAGCAGCCGCCGCGCCCGCGCGTGCAGGGCCGCCGACCCCGGGTTCTCCCCGGCCCACCGCGCCTCGGCGCCGCCGGCCGTCCCCGGTCCGCCCGTTCCGCCCGTTCCGCCCACGTGATGCGGCTCCCTCGTTCGCACGCGACCGCCCCGGTGCGGAATGACCGCACACGGGCAGCCTACGTCCTTATGCTGGCTTTGCACCGTTCGAGCCTGCAGGAACCGGAGACAGCCATGAGAGCCGTGACGTTCGCCGGGACCGGCGGGAACGAGGTCGTCGGCCTGACCGAGCGGCCCGACCCCGTGCCCGCCGCCCACGAGATCGTCGTCGCCGTCCGGTTCGCGGGCGTGAACTGGGCCGACGTGGCGCAGCGGCAGGGCAATTACCCGGCGCCGCCCGGCTCGCCGCAGGACATTCCCGGCCTGGAGGTCGCCGGGACGGTGGTGGCGGCCGGGGACGCGGTGCGCGCCTGGCAGGCAGGCGACCGGGTGTTCGGCGTCGTGGGAGGCGGCGGGCTGGCCGACCGGGTCGCGGTGCACGAGCGGCACGTGGCCGCGATCCCCGACGGAATGGCCGACGACGCGGCCGCGGCGGTGCCCGAGGCGTACATCACCGCGCAGGACGCCGTGTTCAGCCAGTGCGAGCTGTGCCTCGGCGAGGTCCTGCTGGTGACCGGCGCGAACGGCGCCGTCGGCTCGGCGGGCGTCCGGCTGGGGCTCGCGGCCGGCGCCAGGGTCGTGGCCGTTGCCCGGTCGGCGGAGTCGGCCCGCGCGCTGGCCGCCGAGGGAGCGGTGGTCGTGCCGCCCGACCAGGCGGCCGAGCGGTGCCGTTCGCTGGGCGGCGCCGACGTCGTGCTTGAACTGCTCGGGGCGCCGTACCTCGACCAAGACTTCGCCGCGCTCGCGGTCAAGGGGCGCATCGTCGTCGTCGGAACCGGGGCAGGCGCCGACGCCGCCGTCTCGCTGCGCGCCCTGATGGTCAAGCGCGCGAGCCTGCGCGGCACGATGCTGCGCGCCCGCCCGCTTGAGGAGAAGGCGGCGGCCGTCCAGGCGTTCGCCAGGTCGGTGGTGCCGCTGCTGGCGGCGGGCCGGGCGCTGCCGGTCATCGACCGGGTGTTCCCCGCCGCGCAGGCCGCGGCGGCGTTCGACTACCTGGCCGAGCCGGGCAAGACCGGCAAGATCCTGCTGGACTTCTCATGAGGCAGACACTGCGGGCAGGGATCGTCGGCGCCGGGTGGATCGGGCGGCGCCATGCCGAGACGCTGGCCGGCCGGGACGACGTCGTGCTGGCGGCCGTCTGCGATGTCGACGCGGGCCGCGCGGCGCAGGTCGCGGGCGCAAGCGGGGCGCGCGTGTTCTCCGACTGGCGGGAGATGCTCGAATCGGGCGGGCTCGACGCCCTGTGGGTCTGCACGCCGCCGCGAGCGCACGCCGGCCCGGCCGTCGCGGCGCTCGACGGCGGCCTGCCGGTGTACCTGGAGAAGCCGGTCGCCCGGTCGGTCGACGACGCGGCGCAGATCGTGTCGGCCGCGCTGCGCGGCCGGGCGGTGTGCGCGGTCGGCTACCAGTGGCGGGCCGTCGATGTCCTCGCCGACCTGCGCGCCGCGCTCGCCGGGCGCACGGTCGGCTGCCTGGTCGGGCAGAGCATCGGCGGCACCGAGTCCCGGCCCTGGTTCCTCAGCCAGGCCGCCGGCGGGGGGAACCTGCTCGAACGCGGCAGCCACCACATCGATCTTGCCCGCACGCTCGCCGGGGAGGTCGTTGCCGTGCAGGCGGCGGAGTCGGCGGTCAGGCTCGCGCCGCGCCCGGCCGGTCAGGCAGGCGACATCGCCGACGCGGTCACGCTGCTGCTGCACTTCGCCTCCGGCGGGCTCGGCACGGTCGTCGTGGCCTGGACGAGCGGGAACCTGCCCGGCAGGTACTGGGTCGAGGCGACCGCCGAGGACGCCGCCCTGCGCCTGGACCTGGACCCGGACTTCCGGCTCTCCGGCGTCGCCGCGGGGTCGCCGGTGGCCGCGGAGTCGCGCGGCGCGCCGTTCGAAGGCTCGGTGGACCGTTTCCTGACGGCGGTGCGGGCGGGTGATCCTGGCGGGGTCTACTGCCCGCCGGCCGACGCGGCCCGCACGCTGGCGGTCGCGGCGGCGGCTGAGGAGGCGCTGCGCAGCGGTGCCACCGTGGCCGTCGCCGGCTGAGATGCCCGGGCCCGAGATGACACGGCCCGAGATGACACGGCCCGAGATGACACTGCCCGAGATGACACTGCCCGAGATGACACTGCCTGAGATGACACTGCCTGAGATGACATTGCCCGAGATGACATTGCCTGAGATGTCGCCGCCTGCGACGATGCGGCCATGACCGGCTGCGCCCTCGTCACGGGATCGTCGTCGGGAATCGGCCGCGCGATCGCTGTCCGGCTGGCCGGGGACGGCTTTCCCGTCGTGCTGGCCGACATCCGCCGCGACCCGCTGACCGGCGGCGAGCCCACCGACGCGCTGATCGGCCGCCAGGGCGGCCGGTGCGAGTTCGTGCTCGCCGACGTGTCCTCCGGCGAGGCGTGCGAGAACCTGGTGAGCCTGGCGGCCGCCCGCTACGGCCGGCTCGCCGTCCTGGTCAACAACGCCGTGCTGGCCGGCCCGCACTCCAAGCCGCTGCTCGACACGCTCGACGCGGACTGGGACGCGATGATGGCGGTCAACCTGCGCGGGCCGTTCCTGCTGTGCCGGGCCGCCGTCCGGCTGATGCTGTCGCAGGAACCCGAAGGCGAGGCGCGCGGCCGCATCGTCAACATCACCTCGCAGCACGGCATGGTGGGCGTGCCCGGCCACTTCGCCTACGCGGTCGGCAAGGGCGGCCTGGTGCAGATGACCAGGCAGATCGCCGTCGAGCACGGCCGCGACGGCATCATGTGCAACGCGGTCGCGCCCGGCAAGATCCGCACCGGCGCGGCGGGTGACCTGTCCGCCGACCCGGCGTCGGCGGCCTACGTCACCACGCGCACGCCGTTCGGGCGGCTCGGCGAGCCGCAGGATGTCGCCGCCGCCGTGTCCTTCCTCGCCTCCGACCAGGCCAGCTACATCAGCGGCGTCAACCTCATGGTCGACGGCGGCTGGATGGCCTACTGAGCGATGGATGGCCCGCCGAGCGATGGATGGCCTGCTGAGCCTCAAGCCAGGTAGTCGGACCGGCGGACCAGGCCGGTGACGGCACCGCCGCGCAGGTAACGGCGTACGTTCTCGGCGGCCAGCCGGGCCGCCGAGACCATGGTGCCCGGCACGATGCTGGAGTTGTGCGGGGAACCCAGGACGTTGGGCAGCTCGAGGAACGGATAGTCGGTCACGAACGGCGCGTCGTTGGCGGGCTCGTTCCACCAGGTGTCGATGCCGACGCAGAAGTCCGGGTGCGCGCGCAGGTGCTCGTACAGCGCGCGCTGGTCGGTGACCGGGCCCCTGGCCACGTTGATCAGGATGGCCGTCGGCTTCATCAGGCCGAGCTCGCGCGCCCCGATCAGCCCGCGGGTAGCGAGGGTCAGCGGCAGCGAGAGCACGACCACGTCGGCCGCGGCGAGCACCCGGTCCAGGTCCGCCAGGCGGCCGGCGAACTCGACGGGCTCGGCCGTCTGGCCGGACCTGTTCACGGCGTGGATGCGGGCGCCGAACGCCCGCATCAGCCGCGCGGTGGCGATGCCGATCCCGCCGAACCCGATGATCGCGCAGGTCGCGCCGTCCAAAGTCAGCGACGGCGACCACTTGTCGAACCGGCCGGCGGCCAGGGCGGCGTGCCGCTGCGGCAGGCGCTTGGCCAGGCTGAGCGTCATCGCCAGGACATGCTCAGAAACCGCTCCCGCGTAGGCGCCGGCGTTGCCGGCCACGGTCAGCCGGTCGGGTATCGCGGTGAAGTCGACCGCGTCGACCCCGGCCGACAGGAACTGCACGAGACCGAGCCGGCCGGCGTCCCCCAGCGCGCCCGCCGGGACCTCCTTGGGCAGGTCCCAGGAGAGCAGCGCCGTGGCGCCGCGCAGCGCGCTGGCGCGCTGGGCGGCGCCAAGTTCGTAGGTGTAGACGACCTCGGCGTCCTCGGCCAGGACCTCGGCGTTGATCCGGGCATAGTCGTCATCTGCCGGGTAGCTGACCGCCACCAGTTGCTGCTGCGCCATGGACCGCTGTCTCCCGTCGCTGACATCTCCGCACGTGCGTAGCGATTCTCCCGGAAACGGCCGGTTCGGCAACGTAGCCTGGGGCCACGGGCCGGACGAGCCAGGAGGTTCGCATGCCTGATCTGCTCGACATGCTGGCGCACGGCCCCGTCGTATGCGCGGAGGGCTACCTGTTCGAATGCGAGCGGCGCGGCTACCTCCAGGCGGGGGCGTTCGTCCCCGAGGTCGTGCTCGACCACCCCGAGGTCGTCGAGGAGTTGCACCGCGAGTTCGTGCACGCGGGCTCCGACGTGGTCGAGGCGTTCACCTACTACGGCCACCGCGAGAAGCTGCGGGTCATCGGCAAGGAAGACATACTCGAGCCGCTCAACAGGCAGGCACTGTCGATCGCCGCGACGGTGGCGCGGGACACGGGCACGCTCCTGGCGGGCAACCTGTGCAACACCAACGTCTACGAACCGGGATCTGCCGCCGAGCGAACCGTCAGGTCGGCATTCGCCGAGCAGGTGGCCTGGGCCGCCGAGGCCGGCGTGGACCTCATCATCGCCGAGACCTTTAGCTGGGTCGGCGAGGCGCTGCTGGCGCTGGAAGCCATCAGGGCCGCGGGCCTGCCCGCCGTCGTGACCTACGCCGTGCACCGGGACGGCACCATGCGCGAGGGAATCGGCCCGGCCGACGCCTGCCGGCAGGCCGAGCAGGCCGGGGCCGACGTGGTCGGCCTGAACTGCATCCGCGGCCCGCGGACGATGCTGCCGCTGCTGGCACCGATCCGCGCGGCCGTGTCATGTCCGGTGGCGGCGCTGCCGGTGCCGTACCGGACCACCGAGGAGCAGCTGTACCTGGGGATCTGCTGCGGCGCCGGCCCGCAGCACGTGCGCGCCATGGCCGAGGCGGCCGGCAAGGCGCCGCCGGCGTCCCGCTACTCGCCGGACATGTCGAGGCACTCGTTCCTCGGCTCGGCCCCCGGCATCACCGACAGCTACCGGGAGTACGCCCCCAACCTCTAGCGCCGACCGCGGTCGGACTGGTACGGCTTATGGCACTCGACCAGGCCGCGCGCGACTTCCTCGCGAACACGCTTGAGATATAGCACCGGCCGTCAGCCGCGGTCGGCAAAGTTGCGCGCTGGGCGCGTGTTGTACGGCGGGATGATCTCGCCTCGCTCCGCAATACTGCTTGCCGGCGCCGTCGCATCGAAAGAGGTGATAACAATGGTGAAAGCAATAGAGCGCGGCCGTGGCATACGCAGCCGCGACGAGGAGGTCTCGGGGTGGGACTGCAGGTCGTCGGTGCGGGCGTCGGGCGGACGGGCACGCATTCGCTGAAGATCGCACTCGAGCGGCTGCTGGGCGGGCCATGCCACCACATGGTCGAGACGTTCGGCGATTCGGCCGAGGTCCCCGGATGGATCGGCGCGATCGAAGGCAAGCCGGTCGACTGGCCGCTGCTGCTGGCCCGGTACCGGGCGATCG
>WNGQ01005702.1_pt1 | contig 28488 bp, 29 predicted proteins | sample 5407661 | NCBI WGS metagenome assembly WNGQ01 (sample SAMN13153382, study PRJNA577476) | soil metagenome | isolation source: 60 cm soil or saprolite under Garry oak tree replicate 2 | place: USA:California | collected 2016-06-15 | reverse complement strand
GCTGTTGATTGCGGTGGTGGTATTCAGGATTCTTTCTACACGCTGTTTAGCTCGCAAACGACCTCCCCCGCAAGCACGGGGGTTATCCCTACCTTGCAGCTGAAGCTTATTCTTTTTTCGTCGCGCCTGGAAAAGTCGATGGATACGCGCTCGCCCGGACGCACCGGACGAATGAACTTGGCCGATCGGATCTGATACGGGCAGAGGTCCTTCCCCAGACTCGTTTCGATCGCGCGCAGCGCCTCGCTCAACAGGAGCGCCCCGGGGATGATCGGATTTCCCGGGAAATGCCCTTGTGCAGCGGCGTGATCCGAAGGGAAGGTCCGCTCGAGCGTCGCCAAGACTACCCCGCTTTGGCGAGACGGGCGACGAGATCGTCGAGCGCCATTCGCGGCAGCTTGCCGGTCTCGTTGCGCGGCAGGGATTCGACAAGACAAAGCGGGCGGGGAAGAAAGGCCGCGTCGATTCGTCGGCGCAGGGCCGCCATAATGGTTTCGCTAGCGAGTCCCGGGGCGACGACGAAAGCCGTCAACCGCGTTACCGTCCCGTCGTCTTCCTCGGGCATGACAAAAGCGCCGTCCCTTACGCCTTCGATGGAATTGAGATGAAAGTTGAGATGCGCGAGGGAAGTCCGCTTCCCGGCGATGTTGACGAGATCGGCAGTCCGTCCGTGCAACAGGAAGGCGTTTCGACCGCGCAGCTCGATCACATCGGCGAGCAGGACCTCGTTCTCCACGTGCCCGCCTTTCACCCAAGTCCCCTTTTCGTCCTGAAAAAAGCTGACCCCGGGCAGAGGGCGCCACTCGTGAGTTTGCGCCGGCCGACGCGACGCGATCTGCCCGGCTTCGGTGCAGCCGTAGATCTCGTGAAGCGGCGCTGCGAAGCGCGTCTCCGCTTCGATCGCCAGCTGGGGAGAAAGCGGCGCAGTGGCGCAAAGCAGGAAGTCCACCGCGGGCAGCTCGCTCACCTCGGCGAGCAGCACCCGCAAGTGAACCGGCGTGGTGACCAGGCCGCGCGGCCGAGGCAGGGCATCGAGCTCGGCACAGATGTCGGAGGGAAAGAACGGCCGGCCCGCGTGCATCGCCAGGCCGCCTTGCATCACCATCAAGACCGTAAACTCGAGGCCGTACATGTGCTGCTGAGGCACGGTGCCGAGCACGCTCATGTTCCGATGGGCGGCGACGCCCAGGCGCTCGAGCTCGGCCAGGCCGCTTCTCGCGAGCGCACCCCAGGACTTGGGATGCGGCATGGGCTGCCCCGTCGATCCCGAGGTGAAGCCGATGGTAGCGACTTGCTCCGCAGGAATGCGCGGAACCGATGCTGTCGCCGCGCTTCCCCCTGCCGGTTCCCGGTAAAGAAACATCTCGAGCGGGTGCAACGCCCCATCGCTCAAGCAATACAAGCCGGGGTATTCGAGGCTCAGCCGTTTGAGCAGATCGGGGGTTGCGTTCGGCGGCAACAAATTGACCTGACGGCGCAAAAGAGCGGCGCAAAGCCCCACGGCAAATTGGTAGCGATCGGCGCACAGGTTCACCACGTAGCGCCGGTCAGGAAGCGAATCGGCCAGTCGCCGGACCTCGCCGAGAAACTCCTCGACGCGTATGGGGCGCCTGTTGCGAAACGCGAAAACCGCACCCGCGTCGAAATTGTGAATCAGCGGGATATCAGCCACGTCAACATCACCCCACTTTGGCCGCGAGTCGGGCGATCAGGTCCTCGACCGCAACACGCGGCAACTTGCCGGTCTCGTTGCGCGGCAGAGATTCGACAAGACAAAGCGGGCGGGGAAGGAAAGCGGGGTCGATCCGCTGGCGCAGGGCCGCCATGATGGTTTCGCTAGCGAGCCCCGGGGCGACGACGAAAGCCGTCAACCGCGTTACCGTCCCGTCGTCTTCCTCGGGCATGACAAAAGCGCCGTCCCTTACGCCTTCGATGGAATTGAGATGAAAGTTGAGATGCGCGAGCGAAGTCCGCTTCCCGGCGATGTTGACGAGATCGGCAGTCCGTCCGTGCAACAGGAAGGCGTTTCGACCGCGCAGCTCGATCACATCGGCGAGCAGGACATCCCTCTCCACGTGGCCCCTTACCCAGGTCCCCTTCTCGTCGGCACGCAGGCTCACGCCGGGCAAGGTGCGCCACTCCTGGGTCTGGGTTGGGCGACGGGCCGCGATCTGCCCGGCTTCGGTGCAGCCGTAGATCTCGTGAAGCGGCGCTGCGAAGCGCGTCTCCGCTTCGATCGCCAGCTGGGGAGAAAGCGGCGCAGTGGCGCAAAGCAGGAAGTCCACCGCGGGCAGCTCGCTCGCCTCGGCGAGCAGCACCCGCAAGTGAACCGGCGTGGTGACCAGGCCGCGCGGCCGGGGCAGCGCCTCGAGCTCGGCGCAGATGTCGGAGGGGAAGAACGGCCGGCCCGCGTGCATCGCCAGGCCGCCCTGCATCACCATCAACACCGTCGACTCGAGGCCGTAACTGTGCTGCTGAGGCACCGTACCGAGCACGCTCATGTTCCGATGGGCGGCGACACCCAGGCGCTCGAATTCGGCCAAGCCGCTTTTCGCGAGCGCGCCCCAGGACTTTGGATTCGGCGTGGGCTGCCCCGTCGATCCAGAGGTGAAGCCGATGACGGCGATTTGTTCCTCGGGAATGTGAGGCACCGAAGCGCTCACCGTGTTCCCGGTTTGCCGATAAAGAAATGTCTCGATCGGCAGCGGCGGCTGCACCGCTCCATCGCTCAGGCAATAGGCGTCGGGATATTCGAGGCTCAGCCGTTTGAGCAGATCGGGGGTTGTGTTCGGCGGCAACAAATTGACCTGACGGCGCAAGAGGGCAGCGCAAAGGCCCGCCGTAAATTGGTAGCGGTCGGAGCACAGGTTCATGACGTAGCGCCGATCCGGAAGCGAATCGGCCAGCCGCCGGACCTCGCCGAGAAACTCCTCGACGGCTATGGGGCGCCTGTTCCGAAAGGCGAAAGCCGCGCCCGCGTCGAAGTTGCGGATCAGCGGAATATCAGCCATGACGCGACGGCCGGACGGGAGCTGCCGTTTATTTGGTCCGATGCTGCTGGATATGCTGGCTCAGGCTGCGCAGCGAGGTGAAGATCTTGCGGTTGAGCTCGTCGTCGGAGCGCAGCTTGACGCCGTAGGCCTTGGAGATCGCAAGAGCGACCTCCAGAATGTCGATCGAATCCAACCCCATGCCCTCTCCGTATAAGGGGGCGGTCGGGTCGATCTCAGTGGCTTGCACCTCGAGATTGAGCGAGGAGACGATCAACTGAGCGAGCTCGAGCTCCTCAGCGGTGAGTGCCTTGCTCGAGACGGTCTCTTTCATCGCGGGCTCGTTCATAGTCCCTGTTCCCTCCCATCAAGCGACCGCTATTATAGCTCTTCGATTCGGGCGCTCGGCTCGCTTGCCCCTGGATCAGGTCGAGCTGGAAAATCCGCCGTCGATCACGATCACTTCGCCGGTAACGAAGCGGTTCGACTGGACGAGCGACATCATGGTTTCGGCCACGTCCTCCGCGGTAACGCAGCGCTTCAAGGGCGTCTGCTTGGCGCGGCGCTCCATCAGCTCTTCGTACTTGTCCTTCAGCATGCGCTGCATCCAATCGCCTTCCATCCAGCCCGGCGCGACTGCGTTCACGCGGATTTCCGGACCCAGATTGTAGGCGAGGGTCTTGGTCAGATTGACCACCGCGGCCTTGCTCGCCGCGTAGGGCAGAGGCTGCGGCCCCGGCCTCAGGCCGACGATGCTCGCCGTATTGACGATGCAGCCTTTGGACGCGCGCAGGAGCGGCACCGCGGCGCGCGTCACCTGGAACAGGCCGCGCACGTTCACCGCGAAAACGCGGTCCCAGTCCTCGAGCGAGATGCTCTCCAGGTCCTTGGGCTTCCATTCTGCGGTGGTTCCTGCGTTGTTGATGAGCACGTCGAGGCGGCCGAATTGGTCCGCGACCGTCTTCAGCATTGCGCGCACGAGCGCCTCGTCGGCGACGTCGCAGCCGCAAAGCAGCGTGCGCACCCCGCCGCGGCCGGCTTCATCTGCGACCGCCTTGGCTTCCTTTTCGCTCTTGCTGTAGTTGATCGCGACGTCGTAGCCGGCGCGCGCGAGGGCGAGCGCCGCCGCGCGGCCGATGCCGCTCGCCGCGCCGGTCACCAGAGCTGCGCGTTTCGTCGAAGGTGTGGGCATGTGTTTGGTTTCCTACAATCCGAGAACGCGCTGGGCGTTCGCGTGGAAGATCTTCTCCATCACGGCGTCCGGGTAGGCGAGCTCCCGCCACTCCCTGAGGATGCGCGCATAAGGCAGGCTTGGGTAGTCGCTGCCGAACATGATCTTGTCCTGAAGGCGCGCGCGCATGTCGACTTTGAGCGAGGCAGGAAAATATTTCGGCGACCAGCCCGACATCTCCCAGTAGACGTTGCCCTTGTGCAGCGCGACCGCAGTGGTCTCGTCGACCCAGGGCCATCCGGGATGCGCCATGACGATCTTCAGGTTCGGAAAATCCGCCGCAAGATCGTCGATGGCGGAGGGGTGCGCGTGGCGGACTCTCGCGCCCATTCCGCCGGGCATGCCCGCGCCCATGCCGGTCGTACCCACGTCGATCATCACGGCCGCCTTCAGCTCGTCGATAAGCTCGAACAGCGGGTAATAGCGCCGGTCGTTCACCGCGAAGTGCTGCATGATCGGGTGGAAGTGAAATCCGATCAAGCCGAGCTCGCGCACCGCCTTTTTCGCCTGGGCGATCGCCACTTCGCCTTTCGCCGGCTCCAGCGCGCCCCAAGCCTGGATGATCCGCTTCGGATGGCGCTTCCACATGGCGTGCACGTACTCGTTGGTGACGGGCGGTGTCTTGATCGTCGTTTCCAGATCGAGCGCCACAAGCACCGCCTCGACGCCGGCGTCGGTGAAGTCCTTCAGCACCTCCTCCTCGGTCTTCGCAGTCCAGCCGCGGCTCCAGTATTTTGCCAGCGCCTCGACGTAGGGACCCTGGCATTGGATCCATTCCCGGGTTCCCGGATAGCAGTGAAGATCGATGATCCGCATGGCCGCTAGGCGCGTACGCGCTCCCGATCCAGTTTCTTCGTCACCATTTCGACCAGCGCCTTCTTCGATACCTTGCCGAACGTGGACAAGGGGAATTCGGGCAGGATCTCAAGACGCTCGGGCAGCTTGAATTTGGCGATCTCCTTTTCCGACAGGAAACGCGTCAGCTCCTCCAACGTGAGCGAGCATCCCGGGCGCAGGATCACGCAGGCGCAGGTCTTCTCGCCCAGGTCCGGATCGGGCATGGCCACGCAGGCGATATTCTGCACCGCCGGATGCGACAGGATCAGGTTCTCGATCTCCTCGGCGCTGATTTTTTCGCCGCCGCGATTGATCAGGTCTTTCTTGCGCCCCTCGACCACATAGTTTCCGGACGGATGCAGCCGCATCAGGTCGCCCGAGCGGTAGAAGCCCTCGGGCGTGAACTGCCTGGCGTTGTACTCCGGAACGCCGAAATAACCGCGCAGCGTATACGGCCCGCGGCAGGTGAGCTCGCCCACTTCGCCCGGCGGCACCTCTTTTCCCTCATCGTCGACCAGTCTCACCTCGTCGTCCGGGCTCAAAGGCCGCCCGCAGGTCTCGAGGCGCACGTCCTCAGGATCGTCGAGCTTGACGAAGAACAGCATGCCTTCCGACATGCCGAAATTCTCCTGCACCGTGACGCTGGGAATGAGTTGCTTGGTGCGTATCCGCACTTCGGGCTGCATGCGCTGGCCCCCGCTCTGTATGACGCGCAGCGAAGACAGGTCGTATTTCTTGATGTCCGGATCGTTGATGAGGCGGATGAGCAGCGCCGGCACCACTTTCAAATGGGTGACGCGGTGCGCTTCGATCAGGCGGAAGAGATCTCCCGGCCGCATGCTGGCGGAAAGGACCACTTTGCCACCTTTGAAAAAATATCCCTGCAACCCCGGGCAAGCGAGCGGCAGGTTGTGCGCGATGGGCAAGGCGAGCAGCAGCACCGAGTCACCGGTGACGCCGCATACCTTGGCAGCGATCCTGGAATTGTAGGCGTAGTCGTTATGGGTGCGCGGAATGAGTTTCGGCACCCCGGTGGTGCCGCCGGAAAGCTGGAATATCGCCGGATCGGCCGGATCGATCCTGATGTCGCCTAGCTCGTCTGCCGGTCGCTTCGCGTGCTTCGAGATCAAATCCGCGAGCGAAAGAAAATCTCCGGAGGTCTCGCCGAGCACGATGCCCAGCTTCACCGAAGGAACTTCCTTGCGCACGCGCCGCACCATCTCGGTGAATTCGAAATCGCCGTAGCGGTCGGGCGTGACGCAGGCGGCCGCGCCCGAGAGCTTCGCGAACTGGCTGATCTCCAGATAGCGGTGCGTCGCCAAGGCCGCGATCGGAATGCAGCCGATTTTCTGCAGCGCCAGATACAGATAGACGAACTCGATGACGTTGGGAAGCTGCACCACCACGCGGTCCAGGGGCTTGAGCCCGGCGTCGAGCAGGTTCGAGGCCAGCCGCCCCGCGGCGCGATCGACCTCGCCGTAGGTATGACTCCTGCCGCGGTCGACAACAGCGACCCGGTCGGCGAATCGCACGAATACGGCGCCGAATTCTTGGGCGAGGGGCTTGTCCCGCCAGTAGTTCTTCTCGCGGTAGCGCCTCGCGAACTCCGGCGGGAACGGCACGACCCCGTCCAGCACGCTCTGTCTCCTCTAATGAAACGGGTGGCGCAGGACGATCGTCTCGTTTCGATCGGCCCCGGTGGAGATCATGTCTATCGCCACGCCGCTGACCGACTGCAGGCGCTCGAGATAGGCGCGCGCTCGCGCCGGCAGCTTGTCGTAGGCGTTTACCCCCACCGTGCTTTCCTTCCATCCCGGCAGCTCTTCGTATACAGGCTCGCAGCGCGCGGCGTCTTCTGCCGCGAGCGGCAGGAGCTCGTGCGGCACCCCGTCGATGCGGTACCCGGTGCAGAGCCGCACCTTCTCCATGCCGTCGAGCACGTCGAGCTTGGTAATGCAAAGGCCGGTGACTCCGTTGATCTGGATCGAGCGCCTGAGCGCCGCGGCGTCGAACCAGCCGCAGCGGCGCGCTCGTCCGGTAGTGGCGCCGAATTCCTGGCCGCGGGCGCGCAGCAGCTCGCCCGTGCGGTCATCGAGCTCGGTGGGAAAGGGACCCGATCCGACGCGCGTGCTGTACGCCTTGGTGATGCCGAGTACGTAGTGCAGCATCTGCGGTCCGATGCCGGCCCCCGCCGCGGCTGCCCCGGCGACGCAGTTGCTCGAAGTCACGTATGGGTAGGTGCCGTGGTCGACGTCGAGCAGCGCGCCCTGCGCCCCTTCGAACAGCAGGTTTTTTCCGGCGCGATTCGCGTCGTAGAGCGCGCGCGAGACGTCCACGACCAGCGGTTTCAGCCGCGGCGCGAGCGCAAGCGCTTCGTCCCGCGTCTTGATGAAATCGACCGGCTTCGCGCCCAGGTATTTCGTCAGCACGAAGTTATGGAAATCGAGGAGCGGCTCGAGCTTCGCGGAGAAGCGCTCGGGCACCAGAAGGTCCCGGACGCGAATCGCCCGGCGCGCGACTTTGTCTTCGTACGCGGGCCCGATGCCGCGGCCGGTGGTGCCGATTTTTGCGGCGCCCTTCGCCGATTCACGCGCGATGTCGATCGCCGCGTGGTACGGGAGGATGAGAGGGCAGGCCTCGGAGATTCGCAGGCGCGCCGCCACGTCCGCACCCGCGCGAACGAGCTCGTCGATCTCCTCGATCAGCGCCCGCGGTGAGAGGACCACGCCGTTGCCGATATAGCAGGTCACGCCGCTCCTGAGGATGCCCGAGGGAACCAGGTGCAGCACGGTCTTCTTGCCGCCGATCACCAGGGTATGCCCGGCGTTGTGCCCGCCCTGGAAGCGCACCACCCCTTGCGCGTGGTCGGTGAGCCAGTCCACGACCTTCCCTTTCCCTTCGTCACCCCACTGGGTGCCTATGACGACGACGTTCTTGGCCACCGTTTCAGCTCTCGCCCAGTTTTCGCACGGTCCACTTGCCGGCGCGCTTGACGAGCGCTCGGTCGCAGTCGGGCTGAACGCCCTCGGCGGCGTGTCCCGGAAGCCCGACCACGACGACCTCCCCGGCGGTTCGCAGCTTGCGGATCGCGTTCGCGAGCCCCGCATCGTTCGAGTGCGGTGCACGGATGGCGGCCGCTTCCGCTTCGTGCGGCGCAGTGCGTGCGAGATCGCGCAGATCCATGCTGAATCCCGTTGCCGGGCGCGCGCGCCCGAATGCCTTGCCGACCTCGTCGTATCGTCCGCCCAGCGCGACAGCGTTGGCCATGCCCGGCGCATAGGCCGCAAACACCACCCCGCTGTGATAGTGATATCCGCGGAGGTCCGCCAGATCCACCGACACGGGGATTGTGTCGCTTCGCGAGAGAATCTTGAGGTTCCTGAGCGCCGCGTCGATTTCGGGATACCTGGGCAGCGCGCGCCGCGCGCGTTCGAGCACGGTGCCGTCTCCATAGAGTTCCGGAAGGGCGAGCAATGCCTTGCGTGTCGCCTTCGGCATGGATTGAGTCACCACGCGCAGCGCCGGCAGATCCTTGCCCTCCAGCGCTTCGTACAATTCCGACTCGAGCTCGGCACCGACCCCGCCGTGCCGGCAAATCGCGCGGAACACGGCGACGTGGCCGATATCGAGGCGCGCCCCGGAAATACCGCACGCGGCGAGCGAGTCGACGAGAAGCTGCTGGATCTCGAGATCGCTCTCGATTCCGGGGTGGCCGTAGATTTCCGCGCCGATCTGCAAGGGCTCCCGAGTCGAGGCTAGACCCCGCGGCCGGGTGAGCAATACGCTCCCCGCATAGCACAGCCGCGTGACGCCTTTCCTGTTCAGAAGGTGCGCGTCGATCCGCGCGACCTGGGGCGCGATGTCGGCGCGCACGCCCATCATCCTCCCGGAAAGCTGGTCGACCAGCTTGAAAGTGCGAAGATCCAGATCATGCCCGGTGCCCGTCAGCAGCGATTCGAGGTATTCGAGCATGGGGGGAATCACCAGCTGGTACCCGTGCACGCGGAACAGCTCGAGGAGCTTCGCGCGCATCCGGTCGATACGCTGCGCCTGCGGCGGCAGGATGTCCTCGAATTTTTCCGGAAGGAGCCAGTTGCGCATCGGGTTCCCTCGGCCGGCGCGTCTAGCGGGTGAAAAACAGGATCAGCAGGCCGACCAGCATCGAGGAGAGCCCGAAAAAACGGATCTGTCCGTCAGTGAACTCCGTGATGCGGCGGAAGGTATCGCGCCATAGCGTCGGAAGAAGGAACGGCAGCAAACCCTCGATAACCAGCATGAGGGCAAACGCCATGATAAACGTCGTGCCCATTCACTTGCCGCCCTTTCCAGAGTTTCTGAAATACCTGAAGAACTCGGAATTGGGGTCGAGCACGATCACGTCGCTCTTGTTCTTGAAGCTCGCGCGGTACGCGTCGAGGCTGCGGTAGAACGCGTAGAACTCGGGGTTCTCGTTGAAGGCGCGCGCGTAGATGGCGGCCGCCTTCGCGTCGCCCTCGCCTTTGACGCGCTGCGCGTCGCGGTACGCCCCGGCGACGATGACCTCGCGCTCGCGGTCCGCTTCGGCGCGGATCTTTTCGGCCTGCGAAAAACCCTGCGACCGGCGCTCGGCGGCGACGGTCTTCCGTTCCGCTTCCATGCGCCGATATACCGAGTCGCGCACGGCGTCGGGCAGCTCGACACGCTTGACGCGTACATCGACGATCTCGATTCCGTAACCGCTCGCGTCGCGTCCTGCGCGCACCTTCACAATTCCCATGATCTTCTCGCGCTCACCCGCCACCACGTCGTGCACCGTGCGCTTGGTGAATTCGTCCTGGAGCGTCGATTTCACCGTTTGTTGCAGCTGCGCCACGGCGGTCGCCTCGTCACCCTGAACACGTTGGTAGTATTGCCGCAGATCCTTGATCCGCCATTTGACGAAAAAATCGACTAGAACATTGTTCTTCTCTGAAGTGATAAAACTCTCCGTTTCGAGCGCGTCCAGGGTCAGTATGCGGTTGTCGAAGTAGCGCACGTTCTGGATAAGCGGCCATTTGAAATGCAGTCCGGGCTCCTCGATAATCTCCTTGATTTTTCCGAATTCAAATACGATTACTTTCTGCCGCTGGTCGACGGTGAATGCCGTAAGGCTGGCCAGCACCAGGACGGCAGCGATGATCGCGAGAGCGACCCCGAGCCTGTTTTTCATGGCCGTTCCCCGCGCTCGCGCCCGCGCAGCGCTTCCCGCGAGCGGGCACCGGTGTCGGGCGGCGGGGGCGGCTCAGTCGCCCGTGTTGACGGCAGCGCTGCCTGCCCCTCGGGAAGCGCCCCTACGGCCGACATCTGGATGATTTTGTCGAGCGGTAGGTAGAGCAGATTGCTCCCCGCTTTTGCGTCGACCAGAATCTTCGAGGTGCTTGCGAGAATCTGCTGAATCATGTCCAGATAGAGCCGCTCCCGCGTCACTTGAGGCGCCTTGTTGTATTCAACCAGGATTTGCCTGAATCGCGAAGCTTCGCCTTCAGCGTTGGCGATCACGCGTGCGCGGTAGCCGTTTGCTTCTTCGAACAGGCGAGATGCGGTGCCTCGCGCCTTGGGCACGACATCGTTGGAGTAGGCCTGGCCTTCGTTCTTCTGCCTCTCCAGGTCCTGCTTGGCACGCACCGCATCGTTGAACGCCTCCTGGACCTGTTCCGGCGGCTGGGCGTTCTGAACGTTGACTTTCGTCACGACGATGCCCGCTTCATACCGGTCCAGAATGTTCTGCATCAACACCTCCGAGTCCTTGGCGACCTGACTTCTGTCCTCGTAGAGCACGACGTCCACTTTGCTTTTGCCGACGACCTCTCGAAACGCGGTTTCGGCGGCCTGCATGACCGTGTCATCGGTGCGACGGTTGTTGAACAGATACTGAACCGGGTCCTTGAGGGTGTACTGGACCGAATACTGGATATCGATAATGTTTTCATCGTCAGTGAGCATCAGGGACTCGCGCAACACCTTGGTCTTGATGGTATTGCGATAGCCGACTTCAATCGTGCGTGCCCCGCTCAAGTTCACGATTTCGTTGCTCTGAATGGGATACGGCAATCTCCAACGCAAGCCGGAATCGGTGATTTCGGAGAATTTGCCGAAGGTAAGCACGACCCCACGCTGACCTTCCACGACGATGTAGAAACCGCTCGCGAGCCAAGCGACGAGCACGGCCAAGCCGATCAGTCCCGCTCCGCCGCTCAACTGCCGGACGCTCGGCGGTTCGCCGGGATCCCCGTCTCCGCCACGGCGCCGACCGAACAGGCCGTTCAGCTTCTGGTTGAACCTGCGCCACATCTCGTCGAGATCGGGCGGCCCCTCGTTGCCTCCGCCTCGCTTGCCCCATTGCGGGTCGTTCAATGACATGAGAATCCTACGTTGTGGCCGCTTGGCCCAGTTTCTTCGAATCTGTCGGTTTCGGCGGGTTCGCCGGAGATGTCTTCAAGGCTGTTGCTTCGACCAGCGCCTGACGCAGGCCATCCACGCCATCGCCCGTTTTTGCGCTTAGACGAACGCGGCAAATTCTATCATATTCGTTCCGGTCGACTCCCGGTTGAAGGCCGTTCCTGTCGATCTTGTTCCACACCAGGAGCCGGGGAACGGCGCTCGCGCCGATTTCGGTGAGGACCTTGTCCACTTCCAGGATCTGCGCCTCGCGTGCATCGCTCGCGGCATCGACCACGTGCAGCAGCAGGTCGGCGTGGATGGCTTCTTCGAGCGTCGCCCGGAAAGCCGCGACGAGCGTATGCGGAAGATCGCGGATGAACCCGACGGTGTCGGAGATCGCGACGTTCCCTGCCTCGGGCAGGTACAGCCTGCGCGTTGTGGTGTCGAGCGTCGCGAAGAGCCGATCCTCGCATAAGCTTGACCCGGTTCGCGATCAAACGCCTGTCGACTTCGAGCTGCGTTTCGCCCATTCCCCCCATGAAGCCCCGGCCGCCGCGTTGCCGCTCCAGGTGCGTCCAGCCGCGCACCAGCCGCGTCGCCGCGTGCTCGAGCTGCGCGAGTTCCACCTGGAGCTTGCCCTCGTGACTCTTGGCGCGCTGGGCGAAGATGTTGAGGATCAGACGCGTGCGGTCGACGACCGGACAGCCGAGCGCCTTCTCGAGATTGCGCTCCTGCGCGGGCGATAGGTCGTGATTGAAAATCGCGAGCGAGGCGCCTTGCTCCTGCAGGGTTCGCTTGATCTCCTCGACCTTTCCGGAACCCGCGAAATGGGCGGGGTCAGGCCGGTCGCGGCGCCCGCGCACCAACGCCCGCGCCCGGATTCCGGCGCTGGCGGCAAGCTGGCTGAGCTCTTCGATGCCCTCGTCGTAGCCGCCCGCACCGAAGTCCAAGCCCACGAGCACGGCAGCGTTGCGCTCCGACGAACGCTCAGCCATCGCGCCAGGTCGGAGTCGATAACGCGTCCGTATCAGCTCTCGGGAGAGGAATGATCGACCGACAGATTGACGGCACGCGAAGGCACGACGGTGGAGATGGCGTGCTTGTACACCATTTGCGTCACGGTGTTCTTGAGGAGCACGACGTACTGGTCGAAGGACTCGATCTGGCCCTGGAGCTTGATTCCGTTGACAAGATAGATCGATACCGGCACGTGCTCCTTGCGCAGGGTATTCAGGAAGGGATCTTGTAGTAATTGTCCTTTGTTGCTCATGGCTTACCCCGAAGTTGTATTATTTGAAGGTCTACTGTAAAGGGTTTTGCGGAAAATGCCAATGTACTGCCGCCACTCTCAGACACGCCTATCAACGTAAGGGTTCCTGCCGCTGCGAAATTCGATCCGGAGCGGCGTCCCTTCCAGCCGAAACGTCCTGCGGAAATCGGCTTCGAGATAGCGGCGGTAGCTCTCGGACACGGCGTTGAGCGCGGTCCCGTGCACCACGACGATCGGAGGGTTGCTTCCGCCTTGATGCGCATAGCGGAGCTTGGGGCGCGAGAGGCCCGCGCGCGGCGGGGCCTGCTTCGCCACGGCGGCGATGAGGGCGCGGGTAAGCCTCGGAGTGGGCAGCTTGGCCATGGCGGCCCTGTAGGCCGCGTCCACCGAATCGAGGAGCTTCGCGAGGCCGCGGCCTTCCCGAGCCGAGACGTAGTGAAACCGCGCAAACGAGAGGAACTTCAGCTTGCGGGCGATGGCGCGCTTAGTCATGTCGCGCGCGTAGCTGTCCACGCCGTCCCATTTGTTCACCGCCACTACCACGGCCCGCCCGCGCTCGAGGATGAATCCGGCGATGTGCGCGTCCTGGTCCGAGATCTCCCCTTGGGCGTCCAGCACGAGGATCGCGACGTTGGCCCGATCGATGGCCTGCAAGGTCTTCACGACCGAGAACTTCTCGACGCTTTCGAAAACCTTCCCGCGGCGTCTCAATCCGGCGGTGTCGACGAGGACGTAGCGCCGGCCCTGGATCGCGAGCTCCACGTCGATCGCATCGCGCGTGGTGCCCGGCTCCTCGAACGTCACGACGCGCTCCTCACCGACCAGCGCGTTGACGAGCGTGGACTTCCCAGCGTTGGGGCGGCCCACGATGGCGATCCGGACTGCGCTATCGGGTTCGCCGCTCTCCTCTTCAACGGGGAAATCGGCAAGTGCGGCTTCAACCAGGTCGTGCACCCCCTCCCCGTGCTCGGCGGAAATCGCGTACGGCACGCCCAGCCCCATTTCGTGGAATTCGAGCGTCGCGAGCGAGGTTTGCATGCCCTCGGCCTTGTTGACCGCGACGAACACGCGCCGGCCGATCCGCCGCAGTTCCTCTCCGATCGCGCGGTCCTGCGCCGTGAGGCCCTCGCGGGCGTCGGTGACGAGGACGATGACGTCGGCTTCGGCGATTGCGGTTCTCGCCTGCTTGGCCATCTCGACGAACACGCCGCTCGCTTGCGTTTCCAGCCCGCCGGTATCGACCACGAGGTACGGCCGCTCACCCAGGCGTCCCAGCCCGTAATGACGGTCTCGCGTCAGGCCCGGGACGTCGGCGACCAGTGCGTCGCGGGTGCGCGTGAGCCGGTTGAACAAAGTGGACTTGCCGACGTTGGGCCTGCCGACGATGACGAGAGTGGGTTTCATGATGAAGGACCGTGGTTCCGATCCCGCTTACTCCGTGCTCAGGGCGAACAGATTCCCTTCCTGCGTCTGCACCAGGAACCCGCGGTCGAGCCGCACGAGCAACGATCTGATCGGGCTACCGTCGGTGGCGACACGGCCGAGGAAGGCCCCGTTTTCCCGCGAAAGGAAATGCACGTAGCCCTCGACGTCGCCCACGGCGACCTCGCGGCCTAGGGCGAGCGGCGCCGTAAGGCGTCTCAGGAACAGGCGATCCTGCTTCCAGATTGTCGCGCCGCCGGCACGGTCCAGGGCGTGCACCGCGCCTTTTTCATCGCTGACAAAGACGTAGCGCGCGTCGATCGCCAGTCCGGCGGTGCTCGATAGCTCGCGCGACCAGAGTGCGTTGCCGCCGGCGAGGTCGAAGCAGCCGATCCGCCCCTGGTAGGCCACGGCGCACACTTCGCGCTCGGCAACGATCGGCACCCCGACCACGTCGGTGACGCGTTCCAGTTCCGTTGCTCCGCGAGGCAACGCGACGGTCGTCTCCCAGCGCACGCCGCCGTTGGCGAGCGCGATCGACACGAGCTTTCCTCCGGCAAACCCGGTAAGGAGATAACCCCGATCGGCGACCATGCCTACGGGGGAACGGACCGAGAGAGGCGGACTCGATCGCTGGTACAGCCAGCGCCGCTTGCCGTCCCTCGCGTCGAGCGCGAACAGGCGACCGTCGGCGCTGCGCACGATCACCAGATCCCCCGTCACGACGGGCGCCGAAAGAACCTCGCTCGATACGCGCGCGCGCCATCGCGCCTCGCCGGACCGCGCATCAAAGGCGATGACCTCGCCGTCGAACGTTCCGACCGCTACGAGCGCGCCGTCGGAGCCCACTCCGCCGGAAAGCGTGCGGCCCGCATTGATCCGCCACGATTCCCGCCCGCTAGACGCTTCAAAGCGGGCGACGGTGCCGTCCTGGGCCGCGGCGAAGACCCCGTCGACCGCCAGCGCGGGAAACAATATGGCGTCTCCCGCGTCGCCGACGCTCGCCTGCCACAGCGTGCGCACCGGTATGCTTGCGGGCAATTCCGACAGTTCGGCCATCTTCGGTCCGGTCGAGCCCGAACACCCGGCGAGGAGCATCACGCCGGCGAGGAAGAGCCGCCGCATCAGCCTTCTCCGAGCGCCTCGAGCTTGAGCCGCAGCGCATCGCGCAGCGGTCCCGCTCCGGCCTTTTCGAGCGCCGCCTTATAGGCGGCCCGCGCTTCGGAACGCCTCTTCTGCGTGGCGAAAATGTCGCCGCGCTGCGAGGCATAGAGGGCTTCGAAACCCAGATGGGGCTTTGCTTCGAGAATTTTCAGCGCTGCGTCGGGCTCATTGTCGTCGAGCAATACGCTTGCCAGCCTCAAGGTGGCGATCGACCGTATTTCGTCGCTCCTGGCATGCTCGACGACCCATTGAAGTTGCGCGCGCGCGGTCTTCAGGTCCCCCGCTTGAAACTGGACCTTGGCCGCAACCAGCGCTGCGAGCGCCGCGTAAGCGCTACGCGGAAAGTTCTCCAGAATCGCCCCCGCAGTCTCACGTGTCGTCTTGAGATCGTTGGCGCGCGCCGCCTTTTGCAGCGTGTCGTACAGCGCGGCGGCCTGCGCGGATTGCGAGCGTTGATACCATGTCCAGGCGTTCCATGCTCCGATAGCCGCGAGCACGAGCGTCGCTCCGAGAATGATCGCGCCCCCGTGCTCCTTCCACCAGGCTTTCAGCGCCGCGAGCTGTTCCTGTTCTTCGAGATCGTACGTCGCCATATGGTTTCCCGGTTTTTGTGACGAGCGCTCAGGCTCTCTGTTGGATGATTCCGGCCACGCGTGCGGGTGCGATCCGCACTTGAGCGTCCGCCGCACGCAGAGGTTTCAGGCTGACTTCACCCGCAGCCAGTTCTTCGGGGCCGATGATGATAGCAAAGCGCGCCCCGCTCGCGTCGGCCTTCTTCATTTGTGTCTTTATGTTGCCGCCTCCGGCGTGCATGAGCACGATGAGACCGGCGTCGCGCAGGCTCTCGGCGAGGCGCAGCGCCTGTGCAGCGGTCCCGTCACCGACGTAGACAATATATGCGTCCGGTGGGCGAGCCGGAGCAACGAATTGGTATTCCTTCATCAGCAGTACGATACGCTCCATGCCCATGGCAAAGCCGCAGGCCGGCGCGGCCTTGCCGCCCAGCTGCTCGATCAGCCCGTCGTAGCGCCCTCCGCCGGCTATCGTTCCCTGCGATCCCAGGCGAGTCGTGATCCACTCGAACACCGTGCGGTTGTAGTAATCGAAGCCGCGCACCAGGCGCGGATCGACCACGAAGCCTATGCCGGCCGCGTCGAGCAATGCCTGCAGCACTGTAAAGTGTTCACGAGCGGCATCGTCGAGATAGTCGGCCGGTTTCGGCGCGGCTTCTACCAGATGCTGGAGACGCGGATTCTTGCTGTCCAGCGTGCGCAGCGGATTGGAGTGCAGGCGGCGGCGGGCGTCTTCGTCCAATTGATCGAGGTGCGCTTCGAAGTACTTCACCAAATCGACTCGGTGCCGCGCCCGCGCTTCGGCGTCGCCTATAGAGTTGATATGCAGTTCCACGTCGGCGATGCCGAGCTGCTTCCACAAACGGGCGAGCACGACGATTTGCTCGGCATCGACATCCGGCCCGGCGAAACCCAGAGCCTCGACGTCGATCTGATGGAATTGCCGATATCGTCCCTTCTGTGGCCGCTCATAACGGAACATTGGGCCGCTAGTCCAGACTTTCTTCGGACCATCGTAGAGCAAACTATGCTCGATTGCCGCACGCACGATGCCGGCAGTCGCTTCCGGGCGTAGTGTGAGACTGTCGCCGTTGCGGTCGGGAAAGGTGTACATCTCCTTCTCGACGATGTCGGTAGCCTCGCCGATGGAGCGGCTGAACAGCTGAGTCGCCTCGACCACGGGCAAGCGCATATTCCCATAGCCGTAGTCGGCAAGCAGGCTGACGACCGAGCTCTCGAGAAAGATCCAAAATTTCGCCTCCTCCGGCAAGATATCGTTCATCCCGCGGATGGCCTGAATATTCTTGGTCATGACGCTTCTTGTCGGCAGCGCCAGCCGCCGTCAAAAGATCTAGTGAGTTGCCCGGATGGGAATGGTCTTGTCGTTGCTGTCTGCTTCGCCATCGCTGCTCTGGCCCTTCTTTGCCGGCGCGGCGAGCCGTGCGCGTGCCGCGCCGTCACCCGCGTAGGTGGCGGCCACGTAATCGTCCACCAGGCGCTTGAAGTCTTCGGCGATCGACTCGCCCTTGAGAGTCACTGTCTTCACACCATCCACGTAGACCGGCGCGACCGGGCGCTCACCGGACCCGGGAAGGCTGATGCCGATATTGGCGTGCTTGCTTTCGCCGGGCCCGTTGACGACGCAGCCCATGACCGCGACGTGCATGTCCTCGACTCCGGGATAAAGCTCGCGCCACTGGAGCATCTGTTCCCGAAGATAGCGCTGGATTTTTTCGGCGAGTTCCTGGAAATAGGTACTGGTGGTGCGGCCGCAGCCCGGGCAGGCGATCACCATCGGCGAGAACGAGCGCAAACCCATGGTCTGGAGCAGCTCCTGAGCGACGCTGACCTCGCGGGTCCGGTCCCCGCCGGGCTCCGGGGTGAGCGAAATACGAATCGTGTCGCCGATGCCCTCCTGGAGCAACACCCCGAGCGCGGCGGTGGAAGCCACGATGCCTTTCGTACCCATCCCCGCCTCGGTAAGCCCGAGGTGCAGCGGATAGTCGCAGCGGCGGGCGAGCTCGCGGTAAACGGCGATCAGATCCTGGACGCCGCTCACCTTGCACGAGAGCACGATGCGGTCACCGGCGAGACCCAAGCTTTCAGCGCGCGCCGCCGATTCGAGCGCCGAAACGACCAGCGCCTGCCGCGTTACGGTATCGGAATCGACAGGTTCGGCGGCACGCGCGTTTTCGTCCATGAGCCGCGCGAGCAGCTCCTGATCGAGGCTGCCCCAATTGACGCCGATTCTCACGGGCTTGTCGTAGCGGCACGCCATCTCGATCAAGGTTGCGAATTGCTCGTCGCGCTTGGCGCCGCGGCCGACATTGCCCGGGTTGATCCGGTACTTCGCCAGCGCCCGCGCGCAGTCGGGGTGTTCGCCGAGCAGCTTGTGCCCGTTGAAATGAAAATCGCCCACCAAGGGCACGTCGCAACCCATGGCGTCAAGGCGCTCGCGGATGCGCGGGACCTGCGCCGCCGCTTCGGCAGTGTTGACCGTCACGCGCACGATTTCCGAACCGGCGCGGGCAAGCTCGCTGACCTGTGTCGCGGTGCTCTGGAGGTCGGCCGTATCGGTATTCGTCATAGATTGCACCAACACCGGCGCACCTCCGCCGATCAGCGCGTGTCCCACGCGGACTTGGCGCGTCTTGTACCTGGGTATGACCGTCATGAGTCGCTCAATTCAGCGTCAATCGCGCGACTTCGATCTGGATGTAGGGTTTCAAATCGACGGGCTTGTCGTTGTAGGTAAGGCGCACGGCTGCCCCGCTGCCGATCACGAGAGACAAAGGAGCCTGCCCGATGACGACCCTGCGGCTTCCGGCGGGATTCAGTTGCGACATCAGCGTCTTGCCGTCCCGGTCTCTGATCTCCACCCAAGATTCCCTGTCGAACTCGAGCCGAATCCGCCCCTCGCCTCCGGCGCCGCCGGAGGGCTGCTGCGCCTGCGCGGCAGGCGTCTCCGCAACACCGACTGAAGGCGCCGCTGGGGCCGCTGGAACTTCCATTTCTGCGCGCGGCGCGGCGGGCTGTACCACGGGGGGGCGCGCCCTGGATTCCTTTTGCGGGGGAGGTGCATTCGACTCGAATCTTGCCCAAGGGAAAGCCCCCGCGCGCCACTCGTAGAGAATCCCGGCCACGACGGCGAGGGCGAGGACCGAAAGAGCCAGGTAGACTCGGGTGCCGCGCTTGCCGCTGTGCACGAAGGGGATGCCCTTGTCGCGCAGATCGAGGTCGATCTCCGCGGGGACGTAGCGCTGATCGAGCTCATCGAGCAGGGGCTGCGCATCCGTGTCGAGGAGCTTGGCGTAGCCGCGTACCATCCCGCGGACGAACGTCGCTCCGGGCAGCTTGTCGAACTCCTCCGCCTCGAGCGCCTCGATCTGGCGCACGCCGTATTTGAGTCGTTGCGCGACATCGGCGATCGACAGCTTGCGCTCGGCGCGCAGCTGAGCGAGCATCCGACCGGGTCCGGCCCTGCCGGAAGGCGCACTGGATTCGGCCGTCTCATTCATTCGAACCGCCCTTTTTGCAGTTCCAGGTACTCCTTCGATCCGGGAAAGCGCCGGCGCAGCTGGTTGGCGTAGCTCGTCACGGATGATGAGTCTCCCAGTTTGCGTTCAATCCGCAGCGCAAGCCACAACGATTCCGCGGTCGGTTCGGCGAGCTTGTTGTAACGGCCCACGAGGGTGCGCGCGGCGTCGAGCTCCCCGCGCCGGTACTTGAGCTGGGCGAGATTGATCAACGCCGGATAGTAGTTCGGATCCAGCTTGAGCGCGCGTTCGAGATAATCGTAGGCATCGCGTTCGTTGTTCTTGCGCATCGCACACACCGCCGCCATCGCATAAGACTTTTGCGGCGTGGCGTACAGGGGGTGGCGGACGGCCATCAGGAAATAGCGGATCGATTCTTCCTCGCGCTTGTTTTCGCATAGAAACCACGCGTAGTTGTGATTGGTGTCCGGGTCGTTGGGATTGATCCTCAGCGAGCGCTTTCGGAGAGAGCCACGCCGAGGTTTCCCCTCTGATAATACGAGCCGGCCAGCTCGGTATGAATGCGCGCGCGCTCCCGACTGCCGGCCACCTCCCCAATGACGGCTCCGCTGTCGGTTTCGCCAGGCAAGGCGCCGGAGAGCGGCCCCCCGGCGCAGCCGAAAAGCGATGCGACACCGGCGAGCACAGTCGCGGCGCGAAGCGATCGATTCAAGACCTCATCCCTTCCGAGCCCGCCGGCCTCCGGGTGCGGTCATGGATCTTTCCGGCGAGTTGTCCGCATGCAGCATCGATCTCCTCTCCGCGCGTCTTGCGCGTGGTCGTGACGATCCCGGACGCGCTGAGCACCTCACTGAACCGTTCGATCACGCGGCGCGGGGAGCGCACGAAGCCCGAGTTCGGGAACGGATTGAACGGAATCAGGTTGATCTTGCACGGCACCCGCGAAACCAGCTCTATGAGCTGGCGTGCGTGCTCCTCGGCGTCGTTGACGCCTTCCAGCATGACGTATTCGAAGGTAATGAAGTCGCGCGGCGCGCGCTCGAGGTACCGCCGGCACGCGGCCAGCAACTCGGCGAGCGGGTACTTGCGGTTGATCGGCATGAGCGTGTCGCGCAGCGCGTCGTTCGGCGCGTGCAGTGATACCGCGAGCGCCACCGGGCATTCCGCGGCCAGGCGGTCGATCATCGGCACGATGCCGGACGTGGAGAGCGTCACGCGGCGCCGCGAAAGCCCGTAGGCGTCCTCGTCGATCATCAGCTTCAGCGCCGAAACGGTATTGTCGAAGTTGAGCAGGGGTTCGCCCATCCCCATCAACACGACGTTGCTGATGACGCGCTCGCCCCCCGGGGTCGCGCCGAGCTCGCGGTTGGCGAGCCACAGCTGCCCGACGATCTCGGACACCGAGAGATTTCGGTTGAATCCCTGCCTGCCGGTCGAGCAGAACTGGCAGGCAAGGGTGCAACCCGCCTGGGTGGAGATGCACAAAGTACCCCGGTTCGTTTCGGGTATGAATACCGTGTCCACCGCATTGCCTTTGCCGACGTCGAGCAGCCACTTGCGAGTTCCGTCTCGGGCCAAGCTGTCGCTCACGATTCTCGGGGGCGAAATGCACGCGGTCCGCGCGAGCTTTTCACGCAGCGATTTCGCGACGTCGCTCATTCGCGCAAAATCCGATTCGCCGAGGCGGTGCATCCAGCGCTTGAGCTGTCGCGCCCGGAACGGTTTCTCTTCGAGGCTTGCGACGAAGGCGGCGAGGCCTTCGGCGTCCAGATCGAGGAGATTGATGCTCATCTAGCGGGAAAAGATCTCGGAAGCTGAAAAAAAGTATGCGATCTCGGTGCGGGCGGTGTCGGGCCCGTCGGAACCGTGCACCGCGTTCGCATCGATGCTCTCGGCAAAATCGCCGCGTATCGTGCCCTTTCTCGCCTTCTTCGGATCGGTCGCGCCCATCAGTTCGCGGTTCCGCGCAATGGCGTCCTCGCCCTCCAGGACCTGCACCATGATCGGCCCGGAGATCATGAATCTGACCAGATCGCGGAAAAACGGACGCCCGCGATGCACCGCGTAGAAGCCTTCGGCCTCCTGCTGCGACAGATAGCGCATGCGCGCTGCCACGATCTTCAGGCCGGCCTGCTCGAACTTAGAGTAGATTTGTCCGATGGCGTTTTTCGCTACCGCATCCGGTTTGACGATGGACAAGGTTCGCTCTACAGCCATGCAAGATCTCCGGTTGGAATTCTGGAAGCGACACGAGAAACTCGCCTAACGTTTTATTTTATCAGGCTTTTGCCGGAGTGTCGCGCGTGGACCAAGACTCGTCCTGCGGCTCGTCCGCCGCCAGCGGAAGACAATCCGGGGCCGGGGAAAACGCGTTCATCATGTCAGCGTTCTGTAAGTCTAGCATCAGGTTATTGCAAGCCTGACCCGCGTACAGTTGCACGCGTAGTCTCTTTCCTCCTCTGTGGCGTGGGGGCGCAACTCGCGCTCCCACGCACTTTTTTCCGGGATGTCCGTGCGCCCAGCTCAAGAACCCGGAGCCCGTCCGCGTGCTATCCTGAACTTCGAACCAGTTCAACCACTTGTCATGCGAGTTCTGATCGTCGAGGACGACAATGCGCTGGCCGACGGGCTGATACGAACGCTGAGACAGTCGGGCTACGCAGTGGATCACGCGGAGTCGGGCGAGCTTGCGTTGCGGGCCTGCGCGGAAGAACACTATGACCTCGTCGTGCTCGACGTCAGTCTTCCGGGTATCGACGGGTTCGAAGTGTTGCGCCAGCTGCGCCGCGACAACCACTCCGGCAGCATCCTGATCCTGACCGCCCACGACGCCGAGGCGGATCGCGTGCGCGGCCTCGACCTCGGGGCCGATGACTACGTCGCCAAACCTTTCTCACTTCCGGAACTCGAAGCACGAGTGAGGGCGCTTATCCGCCGCAGCCAAGCGGTCAAGAGCCCCAAGCTGCGCTTCGGCCGCTTGAGCGTCGATACGGTGGCGCGACGGGCGAGCATCGGACCGGACCTTCTCGACCTCACCCCGCGCGAGTGGGCAGTGCTCGAATATCTGCTCATGCGGGTCGGGCAGGTGGTCAGCAAGGAGCACATGCTGCAGGCGATGTGCAGCTGGGACGACTCGCTGACCCACAACGCCATCGAAGTGTATATCTCGCGGCTGCGCTCGAAACTCCACGACGCGGGAATCAGGATCCGCACGGTGCGCGGATTCGGCTATATGGTCGAAGACCCGGATGCGGTCTAGCCTTCGCACGCATCTCACCTATTGGCTGATCGGCCCGTTGCTGTTGCTGGTTGTCGCGGGAAGCTTCGTTTCATATCGCATCGCGCTCGATGCGGCCACCAAGGCCTACGACAGCGCGCTTCTCGATCCGGTCCTCGCGATCGCCAGTCACCTGCGCCGCACTGGCAGCCGGCTCGAGCTCGACCTGCCTTCGATCGCGATCGAAGCGCTGCGCATCGATACCGAGGACCGTGTCTACTATCAGGTGCTGGGGCCCGGGGACGAGCTGATCGCCGGGACGCCGCGGCTGCCCGCGCCTCCGGAGCGCTTGGCCCCGGAGGCGCATGTCTTCTACGACGCAAAGCTCGAGGGCGAGCGCGTGCGCGTCGCGGCCCGCGCGGTCAAAGTCGAGCCGGGAACTGCGATCGTCCAGGTCGCAGAAACACTGGTGAAGCGAGACAAGCTCGTGCTCGAGCTCCTGGTCGCTTCGACGGTGCCCCAGTTGCTGATAGCGTTTGCCGCCGTGGCACTTTTCTGGCTCGGCATCGGTCAGGGACTCAGGCCTCTGGACCGCCTTCGCGACGAGATCGCGGCACGTTCTCCGCGCGACCTGCGCCCCGTGCCGGAGCAGGACAAGCCGCAGGAGGTACGCGCGCTCGTAGGCGCGCTCAACCGGCTGCTCTCACGGCTGAATGCTGCGATCGAATCGCAGCAGCGCTTTATCGCCAACGCGGCACACCAGCTGCGAACGCCTCTTGCGGGACTCAAGACTCACGCGGAGCTCGCGCGCCGCCAACCTTCGACTTTGGAACTGCGCTCGCTACTGGACATGATCGCAGGGGAGACTCAGCGCACGAGCCACCTCGTCAACCAGCTGCTGACACTGGCCCGCGCGGAGCCGGGAGAAGCGGCGAGCGGCGACCAGCCCGTCAACCTGCACGAGACCATCAGCCGTGATCTGCGCGACTGGGTGCAGCGCGCCGTCGGAAAGAACATCGATCTCGGCTTCGAGCTCGACGATGCATGGATCCTCGGTGAACCGCTGCTCCTGCGCGAACTGGCGGCGAACCTGCTCGACAACGCACTTGCGTACACCCAGCCGGGTGGCAGCGTCACGGTGCGCACGCGAGCACGCGACGGCGAGTCGCTGCTCGAGGTCGAGGACAACGGGCCTGGTATTCCCGAGGCCGAACGCGAGAAGGTTTTCGAACGCTTCTACCGCATCGCAGCGACCGGAGGCGAGGGCTGCGGGCTGGGATTGTCCATCGTCTCGGAGATCGCGGAGAGGCACAGCGGCCGGATAGAGTTGAGCCGGCCCCCGGAGGGGCGCGGCACGCTGATCCGGGCTGTTTTTCCGCGTCTGGCCGCACAGACCGCGCACACCGTTCCCCCCGTTTCTACTCGAACGGTTCCCACGTCACGATAAGACCCGCTTCTCCCGACGTCGCCCGAAATTCGCAGGCCTCGCCGATGCCCGGAACGGAAACGAGTTGATCGCCACAGAAAACCAAAGGAAGGCGGTCGCGGTGCCAAGGCGGAACGCCCCGCTCCTGGAACAAATTCTTCAGCGTGCGACGCGGGCGCCTGGTGTCCAGCCGCAAGCGCTCCCCGCCCTGTCGCAGGCGCACGGTGACGCGCCCCGCGCGCAGTTTCGCCAGGCTCAGGCCTCGTCCTTCTTCCGGCTTGAACTTCAGCACTCCCCCGAGCGACAGCATGGGCAGCGCGTTTCCGCCATCCCAGACTTCGCGCAGGTTTCGCTCGAGCGTGGCCGAGGCGCGCCGCAGGTACAGCTTTTCGCGGTAGCGGAGAAATGTCCATCCCGGCACCGCAAAGCTGAACCGGGCATCGGCCGCAGACTCCCCGAGCTGGCGCAGCAACTCGGTCGTGCGCGCCGCCGAGAGAGGCTCGATGCCCCGGGTTTCGCACCAATGGCGCAGGACATTCTTGGCCCGGGCTTCGCCCAACCGATGCAGGACGGGAATATCAACGGCGGTGGCGCCGCCGCAGCGCTCGAAATCGCCTCGTGCCATCTCGTCGAGCAGCTCGCGCGCCTCCGCGAGGTGGGAGGCGGTTCGAGCGATCGTCGCGCGCGCCGCGGGAAATTGCCGCTCGATCAACGGGAGCACCTCGTGCCGGAGAAAATTGCGCTGACGAACAGTATCGGCGTTGCTTTCATCTTCGACCCACTCGAGTCCACGCAGGCGCGCGTAGGCCTCGATCTCCGCGCGGGACACCGCGAGCAGCGGGCGCAGCAATCGTGCGCGCGTGCCGGGAAGCGCCCTCGAGGGAGACATGGCGGCAAGGCCCTGCAGGCCTGCCCCGCGGAGAAGGCGCAGCAATAGCGTTTCGGCCTGGTCATCGCGGTGATGCGCGAGGACGATAAAATCGCCTTCCACGTGGGCGAACGCCTCGAAGCGAGCTTGCCGCGCGGCACCCTCCGGGCCGAGACTGCGGTAAGGACCGATGTCCACCGTTTCCAGCTGGAGCGGAATCCGAAACCCCGCGCACAGTCGGGCGCAAAACTCCGCCCAGCGCGCGGCGTTGGGGCTGATGCCGTGATTGACGTGCACGGCGCGCAGCGAGAACTTGAGCGCGGGCGCGAGCTCGAGCAGGATGGAAAGCAGGGCTACCGAGTCGAGGCCGCCCGAGAGGCCCAGTGCGAGATGCGCTCCCGGAAAAATCCTCGGCACAAGCGCCGCCGCCACCCTTTCGGGCAATTCACTTGATCTCGAGTTCCTTGAACTTCCCATAGCCCATCAGGCGCTCGAAACGCTCCTCGACGAGTTCCTGGGGGCGCTTGTCGGCAAGACTGCGCAGAGCGTCGGCGAGCGCTTTCTTCAGGCTTTGGCCCATGGCGGCCGGATCGCGGTGCGCGCCGCCCAGAGGTTCGTTGACGATCCTGTCGATCAAACCGAGGGTCTTCAGACGGCTGGCGGTGATGCCGAGCGTTTCCGCTGCCTCCGGCGCCCTGTCGGCGCTCTTCCACAAGATCGAAGCGCAGCCTTCCGGGGAAATCACCGAGTAAGTCGCGTACTGAAGCATCATCAGGACGTCGCCCACGGCGATGGCGAGCGCTCCGCCCGAACCGCCCTCGCCGATGATGGTACAAACGAACGGCACCCTCAGTTCCGCCATCACGTAGAGGTTGCGGCCGATCGCCTCGGCCTGCCCGCGCTCCTCCGCGCCGATCCCCGGATACGCTCCGGGCGTATCGACGAAGCTCAGGACCGGGATGCCGAACCTTTCCGCGAGCCGCATGAGCCGCATGGCCTTGCGGTAGCCTTCCGGCCGGGGCATGCCGAAGTTTCGGAAGATCTTCTCCTTGGTATCGCGTCCCTTCTGATGCCCGATCACGACCACCGACTGGCCGTTGAAACGGGCAAGGCCGCCGACGATCGAGGGATCGTCGGCAAACGAGCGGTCCCCGTGAAGTTCCTCGAAATCGGAAAACAGGACGGCGGTGTAATCGAGCGTGTAGGGACGCTGCGGATGCCGCGCCACTTGAGCGACCTGCCAAGGCGTGAGCTTTCCGTAGATCTCCTTGGTGAGCGCGGCGCTCTTTTTCTGCAGGCGCTGGATTTCCTCGGAGATGTCGGTCGCAGAGTCATCCTGCGCGAAGCGCAGCTCCTCGATTTTCGCCTCCAGCTCGGCGATCGGCTGCTCGAAATCGAGAAACGCCGTTTTCATGGGGAAATCTCGAAAAAACGGGCCATTGTACCTGAATCGCCCGAGCCGCCGTCGGAGGTTCAATACTCGACTGGAATCGGATCGAGGCTGCGCCAAAGATACCAGGTCGCGACCGAGCGCCAAGGTTCCCAGACCGACGCGATCTTGCGCATCGTCCGAAACGACACCGCCCGGCCTCGAAAGTAATTCCGACAGATGGCGCGCTGCAGCCCCAGATCGTCCAGCGGCAGCACATTGGGGCGCAACAGGCAGAAAATCAGGAACATTTCCGCAGTCCAGCGGCCGATGCCACGAACCTGGACGAGCTCGGCGATCACCGCCTCGTCCTCCATCTCGGCCCAGGCCGCGACGTGCAGGCTCCCGCGGACAAAATGGTGCGCGAGCCCGCCGAGATACTCGGCCTTGCGCCTGGACAGGCCGCAGCCGACCAGCTTCGCGTGTCCCGCGTCGGCGATCTGCCCCGGAAGCATTCGCGGCGCGATCGCGACGACACGTGCCCAGATGCTCGCGGCGGCTTTGACCGAAATCTGCTGGCCCACGATCGAGCGGGCCAGGGTGAAAAACGGCTCGCCGCGCGGCTCGAGCGCGATGCGAGGATGACCGCGGATGATCTGCGCGAGCACTGGATCACGGCGTGCAAGCGCGCGTTTGGCCCGGATCCAGTAGGCAGGGGTGGCCGTTCCCATGAAGATCAGGCGCGTAAGGCAAGCGGCAGATTAAGGAGCAGATTCTGCGGCTTCATGCGCACCACGTTGTTCTCGTCCATCGACAAGGCCATGTACACAGGCTTGCCCGCCAGGTCGGCGCGCATCGCCGCCGGGTCTTCGAAATCGAGCCGGAACAGAGCGAGCATGCGCCTGAGCGTCCCGGGCTCGATCTGCTCTCCACGCCACAGGCCGTTGAGCATCGCGGTCGACTCCGAGTCCAAGCCGATATGCCAGGCCCAACCGTGGTCTTCGACCGCGCGCAGCGGCCGAATGCTCACGCCGATTCCGAAAAAATGCCGGATCCATTTTTCCATCACGCGGCAGAACGCCTTGTTTGCACCCCGTCCGACGTTCATGCTGATCACGAAATCGTGGCGCTGATCGCGGAGCCAGTAGGCTTGCGCATTTTCCGTATCGAGCACGTCGAGGTTTACCTTAGCGAGCGGCGCCTGGGACTCGACGATGAGACGCCCGAGGCTGCCCAAGCTGCTGTCCGAGGCGTGCATCTCGATTGTTTCCAGGTCTCCAAGCATCACCGCGCCGTCTTCGGTGCTCGCCTTTTGCTCCCGGAAAAAGAGCTCTCCCGCGCGCGGCTCGAGCGCATCCTCGCAGCCCTCGAGAACGCTGCGCACGATGATCTGGACGAGCTGGTCGATGAAAAGGGGCGGGACCGCGACGTCTCCGCCCGAAAAAATCTCCAGGTAGGAGGACTCCAGCGACGCAGCGCGCTTCAGTCTCCCGAGAAACGCGAGCAGGACGTGGTAGTTGTCGCGAGCATCCGCGTCCTCGATGCTCTCCAGCGCCGCCGGGGCCGGGTCGCGACGCGGATCTTCCAGAAGCGCCTCGTGCAGCGCGATCTCGTTCGGTCCGGACTCCTCGACAGGTCGGATTTCCGGACGCATCAGATACGCGCGCAGGAAATCGTCGGTGATGGAAAGCCGCCCCTCGTCGTCGCGCTCGAGCAGGTGAAAACCCGAATTGCGCCAGAAATCTTGAGAAATCTTGAATTGCTCCCGAAGTTCGACAACTTGACGATTGCGGCTTCCAGTATCTTGCCAGAGATACGCCGACGAGAGCCGCATGCCGAATCGGAAAGTGTCCGGTATACCTCGCGCCGTCCCAGAGTCGTTTCCGCTTCGCTCAACAGGCGACGGAAAGACAATGGCGAACTTATTTCGGCGACTGAATCCCACCCGAGCGTTCAACGGGCTGTGGCGCCACGGCGATTTTGTGCGGCTGTGGACCTCGCTCGACGAGGCCCAGGAAACGCGGCAGACCGAAAGCGTAGCCGAGGAGATGGCCGGATAGCGCGGCGGCCTAGGCCGCCGCGCCGGCCAGCGTGATCAAGCGACTGTGGGACGAGACGTGTTGGACCAGAAATTCCATCTGGTCCGCGAGGATCTTGCGGTTGGTGAGGATCAGGTACTCCGCCTTGTTCGGCACGTAGGGTGCGTAGAGGAGCTCCAGCCCGGAT
>WNGQ01002241.1_pt1 | contig 28488 bp, 28 predicted proteins | sample 5407661 | NCBI WGS metagenome assembly WNGQ01 (sample SAMN13153382, study PRJNA577476) | soil metagenome | isolation source: 60 cm soil or saprolite under Garry oak tree replicate 2 | place: USA:California | collected 2016-06-15 | reverse complement strand
TTCTTCCTGCTCGCTCCTCTGCTCGTCTGTGTCCTTTCCTTCTTGTTGTTGTTCCCATCGGCCCCAGCTCATGCGATGCCCACGGGCCGTCTCTTCGGCTCTCTTCTGGATGGCACACAACATAGCGAGCCGGTGGCGGGACAGCGCGTGACGTTGCAGACGGCACAGAACAACACGATACGCGACCTGAGGAGCGTGAAAACGGATGCGCAGGGCCGGTTTGCCTTTACCGGTCTCGTGACAGGCAAGATAATCAGCTACGCTGTCTCCACCACCTACCAGGGCGCGAATTACGCAACCAATTTTATTAACCTGGGTAGCAGGCCAGTGCAGCAGCTCAACCTGACGGTCTACGAGGCGACGACAAGTAACGTCGGGATTGCCACGGCACAGGCCATTGTGGTGCTGGATGCGCCAGAGTTGCAAACGGGCGTCATCATCGCCTCAGAGTACTTCTTTTTCAAGAACGCGGGCGCACGGACCTACGTTGGATCACTCACCGCCAGCCATGGCAAGCCGAACGCGCTGCGTTTCTCGCTTCCGCCGGGCGCACGCCACCTCTCACTAAACACTGGCTTCGACGGCGCTCAGGTCATCCAGACAGATCGTGACTTCGCGACAGATGCAGCCGTGCCTCCGGGTCTCACGCGGTTCGCCTTTGCGTTTGAGATCCCGTACAACAGCGGACGACGACGTTCCCTACGCCGTTGTGTACCCGACCCAGCAGCTCTCGGTGCTCGTGCCAGCAAATGTGCGTGCCAGTTCGAGTACCTTGTCTTCTCTCGGACTCATTCTCGTCAACCAGCGCTCCTATCATCTTTTCCAGGCGAAAGACCTGCTTGCAGGTACGGAGATCCACACGCAGCTCGCGGGTCTGCCGGTAGCCAATCCTGCGGCCAACTCATCAACACTCAACCCGGAGAGTCTCTGGCTCGTTATGGGACTGCTCATCCTGCTGGCACTCCTCTGTGTGACGGGTTTCGTTGCTCGCTTTCCCCCTCGCCCAGCATCTGCTCCAAGCAACCAGCAGAAGCATGCACAACCGAGGCGTGACGTGACAGCAAAGCAAGATGTCTTCCAGAACCCCCAACGGGAGCTTTTCCGGGAGTTATTCGACCTGGATAGGGCATTTGAGGCGGGCAAGATACGGAAAGCGGAGTACCGGCAACAGCGTGCAAAGACAAAGGCGCAGTTGCGTGCGCTCATGGGTGCCGGGGCAGCGGGAAGACAGTCAGGAGCAGCGACAAGGGATGATCGTGAGCAGCCCATACAGGGGGTGAGAGCACGCAAGAAATGCGCTGCGCAGGCCCGATCTGGCGATTCTTTTTCCTCTGGAGGTTCTTCAATCGATGGCGATACTGCTCCCTGCAAGCAAGTTCTCAGCACGGCGCATCAGTTTGTCGCGGAGGAAATTGCTCTACCAGACAAACCAACCGGCGCATGAACTCATGCTCCTCGTCGAAGGGTATGGACGACTGTGTCTGGAACGTGAAGATGGACGCCGCCTGACGGTAGGACTCATTGCGCCAGGTGAGCTCTTCGGTGAAGAGGCCCTGCTGGACGTGCCTGAACGAGAGAGTGCCTTTGAAGCGATACTGAACAGCCAGATCGACGTTATCCCCCGCGAGGCATTTACCAGGACGGTCAAGGAAAATCCTGCCCTCCTGTGGAACGTCAACGCACATCTGGCACAACGCTTACGCATGCAGCAGCGGTGCTCCTGCAATTGGCTGCCGCCGCAGGAACGTTGGACAGCGCCGAACCGACCATCCCTCTCTTTCATAAGGACCTCGCCGCCGTGATCGGTGTCTCGCGTGAGACGGTCACTGCCACGCTCAATCGTTGGGGCACCACGGGTCTGACTGCCCAACGACCCGGTCACATCATTCTCAAAGACATCAATCGCTTACGCAACATGGCAGAAGACGCCGATGCATGATGGCCGTGAGGAAATCGACTCCATCGGTCTGTGCAGAGGCTTGCGCAAGAAGACGAGCGTTTCACTCAGTTGGCGGCGGCTCGGCGCCGCGCCATCATCTTGATGCCGGACTTCGGTCGTAAGGTGACCTGTGGGTCAAGCTCAACGCGCTGCTCCGGCACCAACTCAAAGGTGACGTGCTGAGCCAGCGTTGCGAGGAGTAGATGTCCCTCCATCAGAGCAAAATGGTTGCCAATGCAGATGCGTGGACCTGCACTGAACGGCATATAGGCGTAGCGAGGGAGCTTCTTCTCGTTCTCGGGTGTGAAGCGCTCCGGCTCGAACTGCTCCGGGTCGGGGAAGTAGTCTGGCCTGCGGTGGATTGTGTATGGTGAGAAGAGCACTCCCTGCCGTGCGCGTATTAGATAGCCCTCCACCTCGACATCGTGAAGCGCCACTCGCGCGAAGGCATACGCAGGCGGATAGAGCCGCATCGTCTCCTTGAGCACCTGCAACGTATAGGGCAAGCTGGCCAGGTCGGCGTAGGTGGGGATGCGACCCTGGAGTACCCTATCCACCTCCTGTTGCACCTGCTGATAGCTGTCGACGTACCTGGCGAGCAGGTACCAGGCCCACGTCAATGCCAGGGCAGTGGTTTCATGGCCCGCCCCGAAGAGTGTGACCGCTTCATCGCGTATCTGCTCGTCGTTCATGCAACAAGTGCCGTCCTCTTCCCTGGTCTGGAGGAGAATTGAGAGCAGGTCGTTCCTCTCCTCAGAGCTTTCCCGCCGCTCGTCAATCATCTCCTGTATCCTGCTCTTGAGCACAGCGAGTGCTCTCCTGGTGCGCTGGTGACGCGGGATGGGCCAGGAGAGCGGGAGCGGGAAGAGGTGGGAGCTAACGTAGATGATATGCTCGAGGGCGCTCGTCATCGCCGCACCGAGTTCGTCGGATTCGGTAAACACCTCGGCATCAAAGAGTACCTTCCCAATGATGCTCATGGTCAGCTTCGTCATCTCCTGTCCTATATCAATCACCACCCCCTCCTTCCACGCTTCTTGCATCCGCTGCCCATAGCTCACCATCGTTTGGGCGTAGGAGACGATCTGCCGGGGCTGAAAGGCGGGTGCCATGAGTTTGCGCTGTCGCCGATGGAGGTCCCCTTCGCTGTTGAGAAGCCCGTTGCCAAAGACGGGACGGAACGCCTTGTGGACGACGGCCCCCTTATCGAAGTCGTAGGCATGCTCTACCAGGACGCTGTGAACCAGCTCCGAGGTGTTGAGCAGAACAGCGGTGAAAGGGCCCAGGCGAAAGCTGCCGATGTCACCACACTCGTGGGCGACACGCAGCATGAAGCCCAGGCGGTCTTTGTTGAGCTCGGCAAGACTGCCAATTCCTGGCAGTCCTCGGAGGCTCTTGATCGGCTTGGTCGTTATCCGAGTAGCCACTTGTATTTCTCCTTTTCACTCTAGAAAGGCCTCTGAGGAACAATGGAACCGGTTTTCGCACTGTCTGCCTGCTCTGGCCATAGTGAAGAGGAGGCACGACCAAATACCTGGTTTGGTTGGTGCTCACAGGCGAGCGAGGACAAGACAACCAGAGTTCCCTGGCAGAGAAGACGTGATTGAACACGCTTGCCATCTCTGGCGAGAGTATAAGCGTCAATAGTACATTTGTCAATAGTACTATCTATGATAGCAGGTCTGTTGCAAAGTCGCCCGCCTTTTTAGCTTGCCAGGGCAAGCAATGCTTTGTCGAACTAATAGCCAAATTCCCGCCTGACCTGAGCGAAATTGGTGGCACTGCTATGAGCCAGCAGCCCCCAAGCCGTGTGTTGAACACAGCCAACAGATGGGAAGCCTGTCCCAGGCACAAGTGGGCCTGATCCTCCCATGAGCACGAGGTCAAAGAGGCCTATCACGCTCATTTGAACGTGAGTATTGCCCCCGCGGTTCGAAAAGCCCTGGCATTCTGTACTATTCACCTCGCTTCCGTTCGCAAAATATGTTACTATGAGCCAATAGCAGAGAAAGCGAAGGAGGCTATTTTTTGTTGACACAACTGATGAATACACTCACAACTTTTCTTTCCCTGCGGGCATTGCAAAAATGTCCTTTGTGAAATTTTGTGTCTATACCTTTCTCGGAGCATTTCCTTGGAGTCTTTTGCTCGCATATACTGGCTATCTCTTGGGCAATCACCTGGATACGCTCGCTCCCATTTTCCATAGCCTGGATGTGGTGATCCTTATCGTTCTGGTGGTGTTGGTAGCACTCTACATGTGGCGACATATCCGTAATGACCGCAGAGCTCGTGCAGCGGCTAGCGCAGCTGAAGTTGCTGCTCTGCACCAAGCCGCTCAACACAACTCGTGGCCGCAGCAATCTCCAGCTCAGCAGCAGTGGGGTCAAGGACAGTTCCCACCTCCACAACAGTGGGAGCAGCAGCAACCGCAACAACAGTGGGGTCAACCACAGCAACCACAATGGGGACAGGGGCAATTTCAGCAGCAATGGGACCAGAATCAATCCCAACAGCAACAATGGGAACGGCAACAGCGGAATCCAAATCAACCCCAATAGCATTAACAAGCCCTGGGGGACAATGGACACAACTAGACTGATACAAGCCTGAGTGGTATACGACCAGGGTCTCAGAATGGTTATACCATTGACAGTAGTAGCTTTTTCACCTATATTGGTGTTGCCCAGAATCCGGCTTCATTTCGCCACAAGGGATCAAAGATCCTGGGCCAGCGACCATGCAAACGCCGGGGCAAGGTAGACAAAAAATTACCGGCTCATTAATATGGCAGAGGAGGGAGGAGCGACATGCCGAAACGAAGAAAAAAAGCTATCCTGGTGTGCTTGGTACTCCTGACAAGTGTGGGCATCCTCTTTCTAGCGATTGTGACCGTCATGCTGATGGGACGCCCGCTTAGCAATACTACTATGGCGAGAGGTACTACCACTATGGCAAGCAGTACTTCTATGACGATGACTCCACAGGAGTTATTAGTAAGCGCTGATATGCAGCAGCGGTTTAGCGTGCTGAGCAAAGCAAACACTGACTATTGCGCGAATATAGGCAATAGACCGGCAATTGATGCTGACATGGCACAGATGGCACAAGAGAGCTACCTGCAAGGTTCCTGCTGTTCCCCCATGGATAGGACACGGTATGAACAGCAAATTCATGCTCTCAAAGCCTATGCGCATATTGCCCAGATCCCCACAGATCCCTATAACGTCCCGGTATCGCTTGCCAAGACGCTGTTGCACTACGACCAGAGCATTCAATTAACTGCTGCCCAGCAGGCGACGTATAACCAAGCAGCAACTATGACGAATGATCACGGGTGGTGCTGCTGCCAATGCTGGGCCTGGTATGTCCATTCGGGGTTAGCGAAGTACCTGATTACTACACAGCACTTTTCTGCAGTACAAGTAGTGGCAGTTATCAATGAAGAAGATTGTTGTGGGGGAGCATAGGAGAGATATCCTTCACTCGCTTGCAAGGAGACGTGAAAGTACCTGACAGGCCCGCAGCCAGTCCACCGATGCTTCCACCAATAATGAGTGCTCTTTTGCCTGTCCTCTCCCGCATTGAATGCCCCCCTTCTGTGGAATGTGAACGTCCTTCCATGGATGACCCGAACGTCTCAACGGGGTAATGCGCGGGGAGCATTACCAGAGGACATATCGTGCGGGGTTTGCGGCTGCATCAGGGGAAGTTGTGGATGGACGGCAGGGGTTTCGAGCAGATACTTTTGAATGAGGGGAAGGGCAAACCAGATGGTTCCTCCTCCGAACAAAGTCCCGGTGATGACACGCAAGGCCCAGGTGCTCTCACGCCAACCAAACAGCTGCGTGGTGCCGTCCCAGGCCATGGGAAGCATCAAGAGGACCCAGACCCACCAGGGAATGCCCGGCAAGCGCTTTTTGCTCAGGACAAAGACAAGCCCGCCCAGGAACATCGAGCTGTAGATGGCGAGGTTGCGTGCGCACAGCCCGAGTTGATGCCCCAAAATGAAGAACGAATGCGAAGGAATCTGGGCACAGATCACATGCAGCGCGAAGAACAGCGGTTTGGCGATGACGTCAAGTCCCAAGTAGGAGAGAAAGGGAATGAGGAGTGCAATAAGTACGATCAGGCCCAGCACAAGGGTCAGCGTGTGCGCCCAGTAATGCAGCAGGAAATTGCCGAGATGCAAGCCATAGCGCTGGATGAACCGAGCAAGCGTCTGCTTGCGTGTGGGTGCGGAAAGAGCTATTCCACTCTTGCGCTCTTTGATCTGTTGGAGCGCCATACTCTACTTCCTTCCTGGAAAGGCATACGCACTTCGTCCCTGCAATTCCTGTGGATAAAAGGCTTTCGCCCCATCTCACAACGCGATATATCCTTCCCCAGTGTGCCTCACACGGATGCTCCTCCTCTTCGTTACCTATTTTGACGGACTCAGAAGAAGTATAACACACACGATGCATACTGGATGAACCAGGTCGAAATTTGGCTCAGTATTCTGGTACACAAGCTTCTCAAACGGGGCAACTTCACCCGACCAGATTTTGGCCTTCATCGACTACTCCAACTGTACCATAGCCAAACCCATCAAGTGGACGTACACTGGACTTACGTCATCATGGATAGATTTATCCCTCGGTGTGCTACTCTGCTAGTGTCACGCTCACTGGTATGGGGTTAGAGATGATATCTAACACCGGTGATGTCTTCTGGACGTACTCAAACAGTTCTTCCAGCTTCTCACGGGGCGCGTCGCTCTTGACCCGGTAGCTCACCCGAATGTTCTGGTAGCCAGGGCGAATCTGCTCTGACAGACCCAAGAAACCATGCAGGTCAATATCCCCTTCCAGGTCAAACTCGAGGCCGTCTATCTGGATATCCCGCGCGGCTGCGTTGTAGACAACGCCAACCGCCAGGCATGAGGCCAGTGCATGCAAGACAGCTTCTACTGGATTTGGAGCAGCATTGCTTCCGCACAGCACTGCTGGCTCGTCCCCTTCGAGGATGAACGGCCCACGCTGGATCGTCGTGCGGGAGTGAGCACCGCTTACCCACTCGTTCTTTGCTCGGAAATGAAAGTGAGCCTGCTCCGGGTTGTCCTTGAGCGCCTCAATCGTGCCAATCAATTGATCGACGTTGACGCCGTTGCGAACTTTGCTCATAAGAGTACCTCTTTCTGCTAACGTTCTTTGATGGTTGGTCATCTTTTCCCTCCTTCTCAAGGAAGAGGCATCTCTCCTCCCCGTCTTTCCTGGTATGACAGGTAGGTATGCACTACTCCCCCTCCTCCACGGCACGGCGACGAGCGATCTCATTGAGCTGCTGGCGTATGCGCAGCGGTCTGTGGGTCCGGCAGGGCATTCAGGCTCTCGAGCGTGGCACCAGAAAAGCTGACGAACAGGTTCTCGAGGATGTGTCCGACGAACCGCGAGACGAACTCCTGCTGGGTCACCTCTGGATAATAGACATAGGCCTGGTCGTGCTTCTCCACGCGCAGGAGCTGCTTCTTCGCCAGGCGAGCCATGGTGTTCATCACCGTCGTGTAGGCGATCCGTCGGCGCTCATACAGGATCTCGAAGATGTCTCGCACGGTCGTGCCCTGGTCGGTCGGACGTGCCCAGACAAGTTCCATGATCTCGGCCTCCAGGGCGCCAAGCACCTTGCGGATGCCTGATCGATCAGGCCAAAACACCCTGATATCTGGTGCTGAAGTCATCTGTGTATTCCTCCTCTCACACCAGTTCTGTTGCTGTCCGGAAGTCTCGGCATGAAGACCTTCCTCTGCCTGGGTAGCTGCAAAATTCAGGATAGCTCGACTTTCGTGGTAGTCAAATGCAATGCCGACCTACGGGAGCAAAGCACCACCATCCAATGGTGATGTGCTCCTCCTACCTCTGATTAGAGTATAAAGAACTACCGTACATTTGTCAAACGTACTATTGTCAATAATACAGATCATGAGGTATTATTGCACATAGTAGAGTGATCAAGGAAGGCGAAGTAGGAGTAGATACTATACCCGCCTGCCTCAAGGAGAACAAAAAATGAGTTTCTGGGCATACACCACGACGCCCACCAATGGGCGTCTCGGGCCTGCAGCTGTCCTGGTCATGATCTTGAGTTTGCTTGCCATTGTGGGAGGAATCTGGTTGGTGATCCTACCAGGGGTGACTGGAATAGGTGGGGCTAAACCTACGCTAAGCGAGCGAAGAGAAGTAAAAGGAGATGAGGAGCATGACACGTAAAGCTCCGGCACGTAGGCGTCCAGCGGTAAATGCGGCGCCGCGCATTGATGTGGTCCAGTCGAACAAAGAGGCCCGAACGTCCGGTGGGTTGACGGCCTTGCTGGAGAGTGCGACGCAGGAGATACTGGCAGTGACGTACTGGTTCGATCCTGCCCCGCATGCGGGGCCCTATCCTGTCACGGTCAGGTTTACCGGGCGCCGCGTCGGTGTGAAGGGGCGGCTGCAGTCAGGCGACAAGTTTGTCCAGGACGAGACGATCGAGCAGGTCATCCCCGGTAGTGGCCCGATCTCCCTCACGGCCCGTGTGCGCGGCATCACTCCGGGCGAGTGGGTCGTGACAACGCAGGTGCTGGGGTCCGCGACCCCTGCACGTGGGCCGCGGGAGCAAGGGAACGCGACCTCTGAGGCTGGGAGCAGCCGACCAGTCGCTCGGTTGTGGCGCAGGTGGGCGCCGAACGCTTCGTCGGACGAGCCGGTGAGAACGTGCCTGACCCCTTTCGCCCATGTGCCGGGGATCCTGCCCGGCATTTGGGGAGCGATGGTGACGCTGGGCATGGCGGTCGCGCTGGCGCTCCAGGCTCTGGTGATTTCCGCTAACCATCTGGCGCTCAGCCCCTGGTGGGCGGTGACACTGGTCGCCATCGCGGTCGGTATCGTCGGTGCGAAAGTGTGGTACGTCGTCCTTAAATGGCGCGAGCACCTCATCAATGGATGGTGCATCCAGGGGTTCATCGCCAGCGCTCCAGTGGCAGCTGTGATCATGCTCGCGGTGCTTCATATATCAATCGGAGTCTTTCTCGACGTGACGGCTCCAGGTCTGCTGGTCGCCATGGCAGTGGGCCGTGTGGGATGCTTCTTCGCCGGTTGTTGCGGAGGGCCGCCGACGGCGTCCCGCTGGGGCGTGTGGTCCTCCGATCAACGCGTGGGAGCTCGCCGTATCCCCACCCAGTTGATGGAGTTGGTGCTCGCCTTGAGCCTGGGGCTGGGGGCGCTGGCGGTGGTCCTGGGTCATGGGACGGCTGGTGGTGCCATCTTCGTTGCGGCGCTGGCGGCCTACACCCTGGGGCGGCAAGGTATTCTGCATTTGCGCGCCGAGGCGCGCAAGACGCGGCTGGGGGGGCTGGTCACCGCGGCCCTGGCAGCGCTCGTGCTCGTCGCATCCGTCGTATTGCTCGCTCGGTAACCGAACAGTCACGTCGTGGCGTGCTGCAGTCTTTCGGCGGCGACCTCTAAGGAGCCTCAAGTTGTTCTGGTCGCGAATGCACACCCTGATAGGGATGTGGTCGTCCTTGATCGACCAGTCCAGCGAAGGGATCTATCCAGTATAGTGTATACTATTATCGATAGTACCTCTGACAATTGTATCACTGTCCCCCATACTCTCCTCAGGAGGAGGAAGGAAAGGGCACGGTACTCATTATGGCAGATACTCGATCCACCGGAAAGTCAGATCAGCCCGAAATGCAACGGTTCTTTCGGAGCCACCGGCTTTTGGCTCTTTTGGACCTCGTGTTGCGACACTGAGCCCCCATTTCCTGCGCATTTTGGCAGTGGTTGGGGCGCTAGCGATCCTGACAGGAGCATGGCTCCACACGAGTACTCCTTCTCCCGTCACCTCCAGCACTCTCCAATCTTTGCCAGAGCCTCCTGTCGGTTTCCAGGTGGGTGATATGGCTCCAAACTTTACCCTCACTACGCTCGCTGACAAACGGGTGAGTCTGAGCGACTTCCGTGGTAAACCCGTCATGCTCAATTTTTGGCATGCTGCTAGTCTCGCTGAAACTCCAAGTATACAAACATTTTACGCTGCCCAACAGGCGTCCGGCAAAGATGTTGTGATCTTGAGCGTGAATATTGCAGACGATGCCTCCATCGGGCGGCAGTTCGTGCACTATTTGGCGTGACCTATATGATTGGCTTGGATGACCATCAGCGTGTGGCAACGCTGTATCACCTGGAAGGGAGACCGACCTCTTATTTTATCGACCGCCAGGGCATTATTCGCTCGGTTGTAGTTGGCCCGGTCGATGAGGACACGCTGCAACAGTACGTGGCACAGATCAGGCAGTAGAGGAGTCTCCGCAGTTCTTGCTCAGCAGCAGATGTCTGTCATCATCAAACCTGGCTTGTGGCAATCCTACGACTGCCGATAGTACTCTTGACGATTGTACTACAGCTCCCTACAATATGCAGAGGACGTTCCACGTCTGGGAGGGAGAGAATCAAGTGAGCGGGTATTATAGCGGCAGGGGGGCGCGAGGCTACAACACGCGCTGGCGTAGATATACTGAGAAGACACTGGCGGTAGCAATAGCCATGATTGACTTCGCCGCGCTGCATCATGTGCCAGAGGAACTGGGGCGTCCACCTCGGGTGCTGGACGTTGCTTGTGGCACAGGTATCCTGCTGAGGCACTTGCTCGAGCGCGTCCCCGGCATGGAGGCCTATGGAGTAGATGCGAGCGCGGATATGCTGGCACAAGCCCAGGAGGCCCTTAAGGATCAGCCACACGTGCGGTTAGAACGGATAGAAGTCAACAGTAGCGGAACAGCCGGTCTTCCGTACCCGCCGCAGACCTTTGATCTGATCACCTGCACCAATGCGCTGCATGACATAGGAGACCCGGGGGCGTTCCTTTCAGATATGAGAAGGCTGTTGGTTCCTGGAGGACAGCTGGTGCTAGAAGATTTCGCACGGCGTCGGCCTGCATCGCTCTGGGCGGTGTTTGAGTGGTTGGTACAGCGGGTCGAAGAGGGTCATGTCCGCGCCTATACTCTGGCAGAGGTGCGGGCGCTTTGTGCTCAAGCTGGACTCCACGTCGTCTACGGGAAGGCTTTTCCCGTTGACTGGTTCTGGCACGGATGGGCGCTGCGTGCTGACTAAATTGTTTCTGTATTCTGAGGGTATTTGGAGCAATCAACGACACCTCGCCTTGTATTTGCCTATGCTGTTGATTGAGAGAGGTACAAAGACAAAGGATCTCAAGGGTATGGCAGGCAGATTAGGAAGCGCGAGGCATGATCCGCTCTTCTCGCTTGCTACTGGTAGGGTTTTGGTTCGCTGCTCCATGCTGCCCTCTCGTCAGCGTCAACATCCCTCTCCACATTTGGCGGGGGAGAGGATTACGTGTTACAATTACCAATAGTACTATCGTCAACAGTATCTTGTCAGCTGGAAGGACCTTGCGGCAGCATTCTCTCAAGGAAGAGAGCTGCGCGGGTGATATCAGACCAGTACCATGATTCCTGAGACCACGCCACGGAACACACAACAGCAGCAGCACGCTCTAGTGGAGCCGGATGCGACACAGACTCCTCGATCGAACGTACATGACGTTGTTCATATCGGCCAACCATTTGTCCGCTGGTCGGCTCGCCGCAAGCGTGACGCTTGGTTCCTGCTGGTCGTGCTGCTGCTCGGTATCGTCACCATCTTTGCGCTCTCGAACGGCACTGCCATCTTGAAGCAGCAAGCCAGTAGCACCCAGCCCGGTACACCTCCCCCTACAACAACGAGTGGGACGCCCACACCTCCGGCCAGGGTCCTGGTGCGCACGGCGCAGTCCCACCTCTATCCGTTCCCATCCTCCAACGTTGGCCTGATGCAGCCAGCGGTGGATGCCCAGGGAAACGTGTGGGTTGGCGAGATGTATGCTAATCGCTTTGCCCGGCTCGCTTCACGCACTGGCGTGATCACGACCTGGGCACCTCCCGAGGCGAAGAACGGCATTATGTCCACCACGCTAGACGCACAGGGCAACGCCTGGTTCGTCGAGCAGGGCGCGAACTACATTGGGCGCTTCGATCCGGCGCGGCAAACGTTTCGCATCTTCCCGCTCGGCACCGCGCAAGGCCGCCCCATGGGGCCACAGGCGCTCCAGTTCGATGCCAGGGGCCTCCTCTGGTTTACGGCAGCCTCGGGTGGGCGGATCGGACGACTCGATCCGGCAACCGGCCGGGTCCAGACCTGGCCTGTCCCGCCCCCTGGCGCAGGCGTACCCTCTGCTCCATTCAGCCTGACGGTGATACCGGATGGGCAGATCTGGTTCGGCGACATCACAGGCGGTGCCGTTGGCCATCTCGATCCCACCACAGGCCACGTCACGCTCTACCACCTGGCGGACCCGCAGGCGACGATCTTTTCGATGGCGCATGACGCGAAGGGACGCATCTGGTTTACCGAAATCGGGCCAGGCAAACTCGGCATGATTGACCCCGCGACCAACAGGATCATCGAACTGCCTGTGCCAGTGATCTCGGGCCACCCCCCTTTTCTCTATGGGCTCGTGGTTGCGCACAACGGTGACGTCTGGTTTGCCAACAACGGGGCCAACGCACTCGTACGCTATGTCCCGGACGCTGCCACGTACACGTTCTTCCAGCTTTCCGCGTCATCGGGTGGTCTCTACGGCCTCACACTCGATCCCGCTGGTCACTTGTGGTTTACTGCATCTGGCACGTCAGCCAGCGCTGTTGGTGAGATGAATCCATAGCACCAGCAAAAGCTCGGAAGAGAAGCCGTACTGATTGTAAAGCCTACACCCTCAAGCCTTGTAAGCAAGAAGGAGCAGAGCAGATGACCCAAGAGCGTGATACGACAACAACCCAGCAGGAGCAGTCCTCTCAGATCTTTCATCCGCGCTTTGCCGCATTCTATGAGCGATATGCTCGCCTTGGTTCTGAGCGTCGTCTCACCGATCCACTCCGCCAGGAGACCGCAGGACAAGCGTCTGGAGTCGTCCTGGAGGTGGGAGCAGGGACCGGGCTGAACTTTTCCTGGTACCGTCCAGAGCAGGTGGAGCGGGTGGAGGCGATTGAGCCGGATAGCGCCATGCTGGCCTATGCGCGAGAGCGTGTGAGGCAGGCAGGCGTGCCGATCAGCTTGACTCAGGCGTCCGTTGAGGCTTTGCCGTTTGCCGATGCCTCCTTTGACAGTGTGGTGGTGACCCTCGTGTTTTGCTCGGTCGAGGATTCCGCGCAGGGCATGCAGGAGATCAGACGGGTCTTGAAACCGCAGGGAACGCTCTTCTTATTCGAGCATGTGCGCTCGCAGAGCGCCTGGGTAGCCCGTCTGCAAGATGCGCTGGTCCCCTTGACAACACGCCTGTTCGGGAATTGCCATTGGAACCGCGACACCACGCAGACCGTGCAGGAAGCGGGATTTCACATCGCCCACCGGCGTCATCTGGGAGGAAGTCTCGACCCGAGTCCGCACCTCGTGCTCCAGGCACGTCGTCCATGAGCCTCATGAAGGATCACGAGATCACCACTTGCTTTCTGGACGGGAAGAGGGGACTGGACATTTTTACTCTATGCCTATACTCCGCAAATACCAGAAGCATCCCAAAAGTCCAAAGTCCAGAAGCGCTTAAATTATCTGACATCTATCTGCGGCCAGCAGGGTCTTGCTAGCGATAGTCTTCTTTTTTACTGATCTCGGCATAAACAACTAAACTATCTGCATTGTAGATTGGCTTTAGAGGCTCAGAGCAAAGCCAAAAGGTTTACATCCTTATGCCGAGATCAGTAGAAGCTTCGTTGTAAATTTTGGAATTCCGTGAACAGAATTTTGACAACTCGGTGAACGTTCGGATATACTGGGAAGGAGAGCAGATGACGGGTAGACTTTCTCTCTGGGAGATAGCTTGTCATGGCGCAATCCTCTATCCCACTTACATCGCTAACTGAGGCCCAACGAGCGCAAGCACAGAAGCGCTTTACCATCATTCGTCCGGCTCTGGAAGATGGAGTCACCCAGGCGCAGGTGGCACGTACCCATAACATCCCGGCTCCTACCGTGCGGCGTTGGATGAAGCACTATCGAGACAAAGGTCTAGCTGGCTTGGCCGATGCAAAGACCCGTTCCGATAAAGGCAAATCGCGCCGCTTGCCTCCTGATGCTATTCCCTTGATTGAAGGGCTGGCTTTACAACCACCTCGGCGTTCGATGGCCGCTCTTCATCGGCAGGTGGTCACCATTGCAGAGGAACAAGGATGGAAGCCTCCTAGCTACGACCGCGTCCGCCAAATCATTAAGAACATCGATCCCGCCCTTGTGACGCTTGCCCACGAGGGCGCGGCTGCCTACCGCGACGAGTTCGATCTGCTCTACCGCCGAGAAGCGACCCATGCCAATGCCATGTGGCAGGCGGATCATTCCAAGCTTCCCATCTTGCTGCTCGATGAAGGGGGCAAGCCCGCCAAGCCCTGGTTGACCGTGATCGAGGATGATTACAGCCGCTCGATTGCCAGTTACCGTCTCAGCTTCCAGGAATCCACCGCCCTCACCACAGCGTTGGCGCTGCGTCAAGCCATCTGGCGCAAAGCCGATCCCCGCTGGCATATCTGTGGCATCCCCAGCACCTTTTACACCGATCATGGGAGTGACTTTACCAGCAAGCATATGGAGCAGGTGGCCGATGATCTGGACATGGTGCTGATCTTTTCCGAAAAAGGGGAGCCCCGCGGTCGTGGCAAGGTGGAGCGCTTCTTCCGAAGCGTGGAGCAGTTCTTGCTGCAAGACCTTCCAGGGTACTCGCCAAAGGGATCGCGAGCCGTGGAGGCGAGGCTTTCGTTACCGGAGTTTGAGCAACAATTTCGGACCTGGTTGGTAGAAGACTATCATCATCGCGTTCATAGCGAGACCAAATGCCAGCCGGCCGAACGCTGGGAAGCCGGAGGATTTGTGCCTCGTATGCCCGAGTCTGCCGAGCAGCTCGATCTGCTGCTCTTAACTGTGGCCAAAACACGTCGGGTCCATCAGGATGGCATCCGCTTTCAGGGGCATCGGTATCTGGATGCGACCCTGGCCGCCTATGTCAAAGAAGAGGTGCTCATTCGGTACGACCCTGTTGACCTCGCAGAAATCCGGGTGTTCTACCAGGATCACTTTTTGTGCCGTGCCGTGTGTCAGGAGCTTTCAGGCCTCACCATCAGTTTGAAAGAGATCGAAAAAGCCAGATCCGAGCGCCGCAAAGATGTCCGAGCTGGGCTAGATTCACGTAAAGCCGTCGTAGATCGATTTCTAGCTGTCCATCAAGAAGAAGCGTCGGCCCCACGAGAGCCAGTTCCGGAACCGGAACCCGTGGGACGGCCGCGCCTGAAGGGGTACATCAATGAGTGACGAGGGCGAAACGAAGGAACTGGTGTTTGCTCCCACCAAGGAGCATCTGCGCTTCGGCGAGTTCTGCGATGCCTGTCGGAAATATCGCTATATCGGGATTTGTCATGGGGTCCCAGGGGCTGGGAAAACGCGCTCGGCACGAGAATATGCCAGGTGGGATGTGCTTGCCCCGTTATTCCCCGAAGAGCTGTTTACGCTGGTCGGTCGGCGCTATCTGGACGATCAGTTTCCCCACAAGCCGTTCGCCACTCCTGGCTCTCCTGCTTTCACGGAGGTGGCACCCTGTCGGACCATCTACTATACCGCTCCGGTGACCGCCAGCGCTTCCCGCATTGAGCGGGAGGTGATGGCACTCCAGGCCACCCTCTCCTATTTAGTGGAAGCCGCTGAGCAAGCTAGTCGTGGGAAGGATGATTTTTTACTGGCCTATCGTCTGCCCAAACGGACCGAGTTAGTGATTGTCGATGAAGCTCAGCGACTCCGAATGGCGGGGCTGGAGCAGCTGCGCGACCTCTATGACCGCCTGAACTTTGGTTTAGTCTTGATTGGTCAGCCCGGCTTGGAAAAGAGTTTGGCGCGCTACCCCCAATTGTATTCCCGGGTCGGATTTGTGCATCAGTTTCGCGTGCTCTCCGAGCAAGAAACCCGGTGGCTGCTCCAAGAGCGCTGGGGTCATCTGGGCATACATCTGCGCGTGGATGACTTTACCGATACGGAGGCTCTGGCTGCCATCGTGCGGATTACCGGGGGCAACTTTCGCGTCATTCACCGGTTGCTCATGCAGATTGAGCGGATTTTGGAGATCAACGACCTGCACACGGTGACCAAAGAAGTGGTGGAAAAAGCACGAGAAAGACTGGTCTTGGGGTAAGCCTGAGAAGATGAGCTGTCTCAAAACTATTCGTTTCCTGAGAATTTTCCTTGTTGTCCCGCTCTGACAGCTCGTATCATCAAGCATCCTATGTAGCTCTCCCTCTCTTGTACGCCAATGCCTTGAGATCGCCTGGGAGACATATGGGGGAATGTCATTTGACTTGAGTATATGTGGCAGAGGCCATCGGCTGAAGGCGCAGAGCCTCGTGGCACATACCCTGGCAAACCGCGCAATTATCCTTACAAATGACAGCGAGCGTGTGTGTTGGCGGAAACTGGACTGGTCATCGATGGCAGTGTTCCTTACGTGGGATGACTTTGGCGGTTTCTACGATCACGTGGCGCCGCAGCAGATTGATGGCTACGGCCTGGGTTTCCGCGTCCCGCTGCTGGTGATCTCACCCTATGCCAGGAAGGGCTTCATCGATCACACGCAGTATGAATTTTCATCAATGCTGCGCTTCGTCGAGGATGAATGGGGTCTGCCAACCCTGACCAATCGCGACAAGGCGGCCAATGATATGATGGGTGCATTTGACTTCAACCAGAGCGTAAGTCCATCGTTCTTGCTGAGACAGCGCACCTGCAAACTGGCGATACAGTATAACAATCCCAATTACGATGATTAAGCTGCCAGGGCGGGGCCTGTCCCCGCCCTGATGCCTTCATTTGAGAAAGTCCATGGCTGCGCGGGCTAACACTTCGACGGCGGTGGGCATGGCATCTTCATCGATGTTAAAGCGCGGGTGATGGTGGGGATAGTTTGCGCCTTTCTGTTCGTTGTGCGCACCAACGATGAAGTAGCAGCCGGGAACGGCCTTGAGGAAGTAGGCCATGTCATCACTGCTGGTGGTCATGACCTCTTCGCTGCTATCTACATTTCCCGCACCAACTGAGGCCACCGCTGCTTCGTGTACCAGTTGGGTCATGGAAGCATCGTTGACGCACGCAAAGGGGCCATACAAGGCTTGCACATCACAGCTCCCCCCCATGGCGCTGGCAATGCCATTGGCAATTTCGCGAATGCGGCGCAACCACTTCTCGCGATCTTCCTGGCTGAAAGCACGCACGGTGCCCTGCATCTCCACGGTCTCGGGGATAATGTTAAAAGCGATGCCCGCCCGGATGATGCCGATGGTGACGACGGCAGGACTGAAGGGAGAGCTTTCACGGCTCATGAGCGTTTGCAGCGCTGTGATGATGTAGGCTGAGATGACGATGGGGTCAACTGCGTCGTGCGGCATGGCCGCGTGACCACCCTTGCCTTTGATGCTCAGCACAAATTTGTCCGCACTGGCAAAGACTGGGCCGGCACGTACACCGACCCGGCCCAGGGCATAGCTACTTATGAGATGCAGGCCGATCACACCATCGACGCCCTCCATGACCCCTTCTTTTACCATGAGTTTGGCCCCGCCCATACCTTCTTCAGCGGGCTGGAAGATAAATTTGACGTTGCCGGTCAACTCTGCCCGGCGCTTGCTTAAAAGAGCGGCCACGGCGAGTGCGATAGAGGTATGCCCATCGTGCCCGCAGGCATGCATTTTCCCATCGACGGTGGAGCGATAGTCGATCTCGTTCACTTCGTGGATGGGCAGCGCATCCATATCGGCGCGGATGGCGATGGTTTTCGCTCCTGCCTGGCTGGCGCCCCCGCGCAGCAGGCCGACGACGCCTGTTTTTGCGACACCAGCCTGCACCTGCAGTCCCAGGCTGTGCAGGCGCTGTGCCACAATACCGGAGGTGCGTACCTCCTCGAACGCGAGTTCGGGGTGCTCATGCAGGTCGCGACGTAAGGCAACCATGTCGGGAACGAGTTCATCGATGTCGGATTTCAATTGGTCCGATGCTGACATAGAACCTGCTACCTTTCTGTCATTTGTCCAATAATCTCCAGCCAGACCATAGATGATGGCGAGCCAGCCCACTCAATGCGGCAGCACTCCCGTGGAGAGCACCGCTCCTCCGTAGGCGGCAAGCGCTGAGAAGGCAAGCACCGTGTAGATCACGAACAGGACACCTGTCCACCGGGTGAGCGGCACATAGTAATCTGGCATCGCCGCCGTTCTCGCCATTTCCTGGGCCGCCCACAGATCGATGCTCAGGCGAAAGGCCAGGCTGATGACCCAGAGCACGGCACCGAAGGCAAAGGCGATCAGACCCAGTTGTAAAAAGTTGCGATCCCCGGCGTCCCCTAACAGGCTGGTGAACATGGCCAGTCCTAAGATCGTCACCACGACCCCGCTGATCAACAGGATCGTGCTTCCCTGCCTGAGACCCGGGTGATCGAAGACGAGGCGCAACCACTCGCGGGGCGGCGGCCCAAAGATGAAGGATCCTTTCTCATCTTTGATGGGCAGATACAGGCCAGCACCGCTCCCGAACAGCAGAGTGCCCAGAATCAGTACTACGCTGGTGAAACGAGGCGTGGTCCAAAAGGTGCTGCTCAACATAAGATCCTCTTTCTTTTCCGGCAGTGGAAGCCACGTGCGGTGCATTCCGCCCACACCACGTGCATAGTAGGTGACCGGTGCGGAACTGGCCATGTCGTCTTCCTTCCTCAGAGCTGACCAGAGGTCGTCGGGACACCACTTGGCTCCCCCTCACGGCGACCGCCCGCTGGAATCTGATATCTTGGGAGGAGAAGCAGGATGCCCATCACGATTGTGAGTAAATAATGGAGAAGTGGAACAAAATCATGAGTGTATGCCAAGACACCTGATCCTGCCAGGGCATAGACTATGGTGAGCCAACCCACCCAATGAGGCAGCACCCGTGTGGTGAGTAGAGCCACCCCATAGGCAAGCAGTGCGGCAAAGGACAGGATGGTGTGGATGATAAACAGGGTTCGGGTCCAGTGGGTGAGCGGCACATAGTAATCTGGTATCGCCGCCGTTCTCGCCATTTCCTGGGCCGCCCACAGATCGATGCTCAGGCGAAAAGCCCCATAGATGATCCAGAGCACAGCCCCCAACACAAAGGCGAGCAGCCCGAGAGACGAGAACGCCCGGTCCCCGGCGTCCCGGAACTGCGTGGTGAGCAGCGCAAGCCCCAGGATCGTCACGATGGTCCCACTGATGAACAGGACATTGTCCCATTGCCAAAGTGTCGAGTGCGTGAAGACAACAAACAAGTACTCCCGTGGTGGCAGAGAATAGACAGGGGTCCCTTTTGAATCAGTTACAGACGTGAAAGCAGCGACGAGGAACAGGACGGCACCCAGCAGCAGTGTCATCCCTGTGAAACGGCGTTCCGTCCAAAACGTGCGATGCTGCATGAGATCCTCCTTTTTCAGGACTTCATGGGAGAAGCCTGAGCAGGTCTCTCCCTGAAGATCGGTTTGTAGGAGATCACGAGCGCTGTGATCCAGGCCACAGGATAGCTATACAAAAATTCCCAGCCAAAACCCTGCATCGGCACGCCGAACACTTGATAGAGCGGCGAACCGTGCTGCCACCACCATCCTCCCATGACGAGATCACATCCCGCACCGACGAGCAAGGCCAACAGCAGCGCGTACCATCCACTGCGCCGCCCTTCTTTCAGGAGCGTCCGCGCGATCACGCAGAGCAGCACCAGGCCGATGATGGTATAGATACCCGCCATGAAGAAGTGCAGGCGTGCGTGCGGCAAGAGCAGCATCGGCCCTTCCGTCGTGATAATCGGCACCGAATACGCAATAGCAAACTGCGCGTGCTCACCTGCGACCACCACAGCGCCAAGAACCACCATCCAAGATGCGGCATTCAACCTCCCCAGACGGTTGCGTGCAACGAGCAATGCGAGGATCATTGCAAGAGCAATCACTCCTCCAATGCGTGCCTGATCTTGAAGTGACATCGTGACACCTTCCTTCAACGAGGAGCGGTTCTTTCCTCTACTGGACGACAATGGTCAGATTCATGCCCTGGTGCAGTGTGCAATAGATGTGGTAGACTCCTGCGGTCGCAAAGGGCCCGACCTCGACAGACCCGTTCGTGATGTCTACGTTGTGGAGGGTTGGTGCGCCTGGCTCTGCTGCCGCATGGGGGGTGCCACTTGCGTCCCACGCTCCGTTTTGCAAGAGATGTTCAGCCGAGCTGTCATTGATGATAAGTAGTTTCGCGCCTTTGGGAACCAGGACCACGTTTTGCACAAACTGGGCTGCCGTCATATGGACGGTGGGCTCGCCGTTTGAACTGGCACTCACGGCACCGGTCTGCGGGATGGTGCCAACAATGAGCGAGACGATGAGCATGCCGACCACGATACCAGCCAGTCCGCTCAATGACAGGCCTGACCAGCGTGGAAGGCGACGCTCGTACCCCACGCCCCGATAGTTCTGAGCGGTTGCCCCGACACCGGCGACGAGGGCGACCAGCCCAAAGGCACCCATAGGCACAAACACGATGAACAGAGGATGAGCAGGATGCGTCAAAACGTAGATCTCCTCTGGCTGGAGGAACACGAACGTGGCTGTGGCCAGGCTCACCACTGCGCCAAGCAGCGGGGCCCAGCGAAAGCCTGTAGCGACAATGCCAGCCACCAGCAGCGTGAATACGGCGAAGAGCAGCATAGGAAGGAAAAAGATTCCTTCGACGAAAAGCACACGAAAAAATCCGACGAAATACATCAGGACATAGCCAAGAAAGGCGATGAGGGTGAGCGTGCCAAGCGGTCCCCGCGTGGTGCGGTCCAGACCACGAGCGCTGGTGGAACGGTACGCCTGTTCCGGGCGTTTTTCTTTGGTCTCCATGGGTAAATCTCCTTCTGGATGAAGAATGAATCTGACAATGCTGTGATGTCACTCCTGTGCGTTCTGACGCCCGCTATGTGGTTAACAATCCCTCACATCAAGACACCCGGCAGGCAAGAATCAGCTCGGTCGTGATCCTGGTCGGCTGCGTGACATCGAGTCCGTGCAATTCCAGCACGTGCTGGCGCACCCGGCGAGCAAACGAGAGATCGGATGTCGCCAGTTTCGGACGCAGCGTTTCAATCTCATCTGCCTCGATCTGGACGATTACCACACTCTCGTGAGGCATCTCGGTCAGCCAGACCAAGATCCTTGTCACGCCCAGCCATTGTCCGAACGCCTCGGCGTCACTGCCATCCACTTCCTGTATCTCCTGAATCCAGCGTCTCCAGGCTTCCTGCTGGCCTGGCAGGAGAAGGAGGGCGAAGGTGATGGCTCTCATATGAGATTCTCCTCTTGCTTCTTCGTGTGACGCTCGGCTATAATGCCTGTGGCGTCTTTGCTCCAACTGTAACACAGCAGCGTTCCAGGAGCGTAAACAGGAGCGTAAACAGCATGGGTCAACTGAATCTTGCTTTCCTCGGCACCCCAGAGGTTCGGCACAACGGCCACCTGCTCACATTTCGGACGCGCAAGGCTCTGGCGCTGCTCACCTACCTGGCAGTCAAAGGGGGGATGCATTCCCGTGCAAAGCTGACCACCCTCTTCTGGCCGGAAAGCGAGGAGGAGCAGTGTCGAGCGACCCTGCGCAGTACGCTGGTGTATGTGCGCAAGGCGCTCGGGGAGATGAACGATCCGTCGCTGTCCCATCTCCTCATTGAGCACGACGTGATCGGTTTCAACGGTGCCTCTGATTTCGACCTTGACCTGAACATCCTGCGAGCTGCCTTTTTATTGACGCGTCCCGGAGCGTCCGCACTTGGCGGACAGGGAATGGCTGAAGAAGCGAGAGACCACCACGTCCTCACCCGGCTCATGCAGGCGGTCGCCATCTATCGTGGAGATTTCCTGGAAGGCTTCTCACTTCCTGATGCTCCGGACTTTGACGCGTGGCTCGGCACCGAGCGCGCCTACTGGCACCGCCGGATGGATACCATCTTTCACCACTTGGCACAGGTCCAATGGCAGCGTGGAGAGCTCCGCGATGCCATTGAGACCACCACGCGCTGGATGACCCATGATCCATTCAACGAGATTGCCTATCAACGCCTGATGCAGGTGCATATCGCGGCGGAAGATCGCACAGCCGCCTGGCAAACCTACGATGCCTGCCGGGCCATGCTAGCCAAAGAGTTCAACGCCAAGCCCTCGCCAGAGACCGAAGCCCTGGCCGAGCGCATTCGCGTGAAGGGCATTCCACGCAGGAAGCTCCTTCCCGTGTCGCAGGAGCAGGCCTCCTCATGGCTTTCGGTTGAGCCGCCTCTTATCGGAAGGGGAAATGAGCACAGCACACTGGTCACGCTCCACCATAGAGTATCCCATGCCGGGCCGCGGGTCGTCGTGCTCATCGGTGAAGCAGGGATTGGCAAGACACGCCTGGCCACAGCGTTCCTGGGCTGGGCTACGGCGCAGGGGATAGATGTGCTGGCGGGGCGAGCGTTTGAGGCGGGTGGGCGCCTCCCGTATCAGCCGCTCGTCGAGGCACTGCGTGATCGATTGGCACGCGAAAACGCGCCAGGCGATTTGCTTACTGCCCCCTGGTTGGCCGAACTCTGCCGACTCCTGCCCGAATTGCGCGAACGATCTCCTGATCTGCCCTTCCCAGCGAGTGATGAAGCGATGGCACGCCCCCGCCTGTTTGAGTCGGTCGCTCGCCTGGGTCAAGCGCTTGCCAGGCGAGCACCGCTGGTCGTGTTCATCGACGATCTGCACTGGGCTGATGCCTCTTCGCTCGACCTGCTCCACTACCTCAGCCGCAGCTTTGCCCAGAGCAAGATACCCATTCTCTTCCTCTTCAACTTGCGCTCAGAAGCCCTGGCAATCATGCCAGAACTCGCTGACTGGTTGTCCAGCCTGGAACGTGATCTGCCCGTCACACGCCTGGCCCTGGACCCGCTCACTGCCCAAGAGACGGTACAACTGATCCGCTCGCTGGCCCCCGAGGAGCTGAGCGAGCAAGCGGAAAGCCTTGATACCGAGCGATTTGGCCGCTGGCTCTATGCCGAAACTGGCGGGCAGCCCTTTTTTCTGATGGAAACACTCAAGACATTAGTGGAGCGCGGGATACTGGCAGTGCACACAGCGGAGGATGGAGCACCGATCATCGATATCACGCCTGCCCTCCACCATGAGCACCTGCTACGAGGAATCCTCCCGCCGGGAGTACGGGAGATGATTCGCAGCCGACTGGCTCGCCTGCCTTCCACTGCTCTGAGCCTGTTAATTGCTGGAGCTGTTGTGGGCGGAACTTTTCCTTTTGAACAGCTGTGCCAGGTAACGGGTCTTCCAGAAAACGAAGGACTCCCTGCGCTCGAAGCGTTGCTCGCCAGCCAGCTGCTCTCTGAGGTGGGAAATGAGGGCAGCATTCCCGGTGAAGAACGCTTTCTGTTTGCCCACGACAAAATTCGTGACGTGGTGTATACGGAGGCAGGGAGTACCCGTCGCCGCCTCTTTCATCGCCGGGCATTGGAGACCCTGCAAGCATCCTCTGCCTCTCCTGCTGAACTCGCCCATCATGCCCTGGCGGCAGGACTGGCTGATGCCGCTGCTCGTTTGAGTATCGCTGCTGGTGATGAGGCCATACGCCTGTTTGCGGTACGAGATGCCATTACTCATTACGAACAGGCACGGCGACTGGTGAAGCGGTCAGATGGAGACGGTCGAGAAGAGGCACCAGGGAGCGTTGTCCTTGCGCCTTCCGACCTGTCCCAGCTATATCTCCAACTGGGTTGGGCCTACGAGCTGCAAAGCTCGTTCGCCCGGGCGAAGAGCCTCTACGAGGAGATGCTGGCACTGGCACGGAAAATGCGGGCGCCAGCGATGGAATGTGCCGCCCTCAACCGTCTGGCGACTCTGGCTGCTCGGACGAGCCTGGATGTCGCCAGAGTCGAGGAATTGCTGCAACAAGCTTTGACCGTCGCCGAGAGCAGTGCGAATACCGCTGGCGTGGCAGAAACCGCTTGGAATCTCGCACAGACGGGGTTTTATGCAGGGAAGATACCAGCATCGCTCCCGCATGCAGAGCGGGCACTGGCCCTCGCCCGAGAACTGAACCTGCAGGAACTCATCGGACGCAGTTCGCTTACGCTTGCTACCCTTGAGTCAGCTCTCGGGAGATGGCAGGAGAGCCTGTTCCACGCACAGGAGGCACGAACACGCTACGTGGCGTTGGGCAACCGGGAAATGGAAGTGGGTTGCCTGTGCATGTTGGCCGAGGCCAGCATCAATGATGGTCAGCCTCAAGAAGGGATCACGACTGCCAAGACAGCGCTGGCGATCAGTGTGGCAATTGAAGACCCCTGGGGGCAGATCAATGCCGCTATCCAGATGACACCAGGCTTGCTCGATCGTGGTGCATACACCGAGGCGTCGTCGGTCATCCAGCGGGCCGTCGCCTTAGCACGCACGCATGAGATCAAGCCATTACTGGTCATCACCCTCAAGGAATGGGGCAATGTGTCCCGAGCGATGCTGGCACTGGAGGCGGCTCACGCAGCCCATAGCGAGGTGCTCGCGCGCGGTGAAAGCTTCATGCCGCTGCAAGCTTTCGTCGAGCGGATGGCAGGCGAACTCTGCGCAGATTGTGCGTTGGCCGGACGATGGCAGGAAGCCTCTACGTACGCCCTCAAAGCCTTGGCTGCGAGGGAGTATAGCATCATGTATGGCGGACTCACCCGCTGGCACGAGACCGAGGCCTTGCTGCGAGGAGGGAGGATCGAACAAGCCAGAGAGGACGTGCATCGCTTTGGAGAGCGCGCCCACGACAAGCGGCGCTATCGCATTCCCTATCTGCGAGCCCTGGCAGTGCTGGCGCAGTGGGATCACGAGGTCGACCAGGCCATTGCGCACCTGCAAGCAGCCCGAGTCCTCGCCCAACAGCTTGGCTTACCTGGAGAACTCTGGCAAATCCTGGCCGTCCTGGGTGAGCTGTATCACTCGAGCAAGAACGAGAACCAGGCGCAGCAAGCATATGCACGCGCTGCTCAAGTCGTGCAGTCACTTGCTGACGGGATGGAGGACGAGCAACAGCGTAGCACCTTTCTCTCAGCACAGCAAGTCCGAATGGTGTTAGCACATGATATCTCGCCACTCTCAGGATAGTAGGCTTTTCATGGCTTTTTTGGTACTTTCCCTCAATAATTGCTCCCTCTCAAGCTCAGTGAGCAACTATTGAGGGAAAGATATCGGGGAAATTTTTCCCCGAAAATGTGCTGGAAAGTACAAATTCGTCGCTCTAAAGTGTCTATGAGAAGTGCCAAAGAAAAATTCTTAGAACTACGGTAAAAGCGAATAAACGTGATCTACGTAGCTCTGTGGACATTTCTGCCCATTCTTGAGCAATTCTTCTGTGATCTGAACCCACATGTCACATTTTCAGGGAAAGAGCACATTTTCAGGGAAAAGTGGACACGTTGTCAGGGAAACTACCATTTTTGCTTGTCTCGAAACCGGCCGTTTAATGCGTCTCGAAATCGTCCGTTTTCTGACACTCATAGTTCAGCTTTTCCAACGTCGCAGCGCATCACCTCTACGAGCAGAATGCAGAGATTTGACCAGTCTCAAAAAATGTGCCAGAATCAAAGTCTCAGTTTCCTCACCATGAGATGAGTAAGTGACACTAAAGGCAGAGGTTCTATGAAGGTCGGCTATATTCGGGTCTCCAAACACGAGCAAAACGAGGCGTTACAGAGAGATGCGTTACAAGAAGCGAAATGTGAGAAGTATTTCACTGATACCATAACGGGTTCAACATTTGAACGCAAAGGGCTGGAGAAGGCTCTTGCGTTCATCCGACCAGGAGATACCTTCGTGGTGTGGAAACTCGACCGATTGGGGCGTTCGCTTAAGGATCTCATTGAGACCCTCAACCTCCTCAACAATCGAGGGGTCGATTTTCTCTCACTCACGGAGAACATTGACACGGCAACACCCGGCGGCAAGCTCATTTTTCACCTGATGGGGGCATTGGCTGAGTTTGAACGTGACCTCATTCGTGAGAGGACCAACGCAGGGTTGGCTGCTGCGAGGGCACGAGGGCGTGTAGGGGGCAGGCCGAGAAGAGCCTCCGATGGGAAAGTCGCCATAGCCCGGCATCTATCAAGACCCGAATCACTCTGTGGCTGAGATTTGCTCCATGCTTGGCATCTCTCGCTCAACGTTCTTTCGCTACGTCAAAAAGGCCGAATCAGCCACGTAATTATCCGATTTCCGCTCACGAAATTCCAAAATTTACAGCTTCGTCATATGGTTGATATAACCGGTTCCATTCTGGTTTCTTTGTCTTTGAGTAATATAGCATGCTATCATGAACACTTCCATACTTTTTGCATCGCTATGTCCATTAGTCCTACAGTCCCACTTCCTGACGGAAAACGATCCTGTGCCCGAGAACGGGTGTTGTCGTTGCCTTATTACACTGCAATGAGGATGCCGCCAGCAACCATTACCGCAGCACCAACCAGACGTTGACCTATGTTGCCTTCGCCCAGAAAAAGTTGTGCCCACAGGATAGTCAGAACAGCACTCAGCTTAAAGAGCGCTGTTACGTAGCCCACCAGGCCGAGAGCAATGGCGGTAAATCCAAAGAGCGGTGCAACTCCCGCAATGAGTGCAGCTACCACGAACGTGGCTGTATGCCTACGCAGTTCACCCCATGTTTGCCTGAACGCCGAGGCATCGGTTCGTCTGGATGACCAGAAGGCTCCTGGTGTAAGGAGCACCACCAGGAGCGCTGTTCCTAGAAGAGCGACCAGGGGGCCATTTGGCGGGGTCACATGCTCAATCGCCAGCTTTTCCAAGACGGTTGTCGTTCCCCAAAGCGCACTTGCAACGAGAGCAAGAAGCGTCCCTGGGCGCTGTACCAGCACGCGTAGCGGTGCCAGATCTCCCGTTCGCGCTTCCTCGACATCGAGCAAGTAGGCCCCAAGGAGCACAACAGCAACGCCAAGGAATCCTGTCGCGGTGTGTAGGGCATCATTGGTGCCTTCTGCCGGTTCAGCCAGCGTACGAGAAACCAGATGACTACCGTCGCCAGGACAATGAAGAGCAATGTTCCTAGCACCATCCAGAACATCATGGTGAACATTCCGAAGCCGCCCATCATATATATGTACTCCTTCTCCCTGCTGGGAACAACCTATAGAAGGTTGCTTTGGATATCAATGGGAGATCAATCCTGATCCTCGTCATCGTGCCCTTCAGGATAAGAAAAACGCACTACATTCCTGTTCCCCTACCATTGGCAATGGTATCCTCTTATTATACTACTATCAATAGTACGTTTGATACGTGTATTACGGTTGCACTTTCTCTAGTGGGGCCTCTTTGTAAAGAGGCTCCGGCTCATGGGCGAAGTGCCTGGAGCACGAGGTGCGGGTCGAGTCCGCCTGCTAAGCGACGCAGGTGCGTGATTTGAAATCCCGCTTCCTGCACGGTCCGCGCGGTGTCGCGGTTCCAATGACAATTCCCGAACAGGCGTGTTGTCAAGGGGACCAGGCCATCTTGCAGCCGGGCTATCCAGGCCCTCTGCGAGCGCACATGCTCGAATAAGAAGAGCGTTCCCTGCGGTTTCAAGACCCGTTTGATCTCCTGCATCCCCTGCGCGGGATCCTCGACCGAGCAAAACACGAGGGTCACCACCACACTGTCAAAGGAGGCATCGGCAAACGGCAAGGCCGAAACTGCCGCCTGGGTCAAGCTGATCGGCACGCCTGCCTGCCTCACACGCTCTCGCGCATAGGCCAGCATGGCGCTATCCGGTTCAATCGCTTCCACCCGCTCGACCCGTTCGGGATGGTACCAGGAAAAGTTCAGCCCGGTCCCCGCTCCCACCTCCAGGACGACTCCAGACGCTTGTCCCGCTGTCTCTTGGCGCAGAGGATCAGTGAGACGACGCTCAGAATCAAGATGGGCATACCACTCATAGAACGCTGCAAAGCGAGGATGAAAGATCTGCGAGGGCGTTTCCCGCTCTGTTGTTGTCGGATCATGCTGAAGTGTCACGTTCTTTGCTCCTTTCGCAAAAGAAAACTCACACTTTTCTCCTTCATATCTCTGGACTTGTCTTTCAGGAGGGACCACGCTGTCTCCCTCCTCTCCATGCGCTTGCCGTCGTGTCTCGCCCTCGTGTGGGTGCAGTGCCTCCTCGCTTGCCGGTACTGTGAGGCGCGTGTGCCTCCAAAGTGAATCAGGCGAGGAGCCAGGCTGGTAAACCGTGACTCAACAGATACAGGATATGCTCTGCCATCACGTCGGGTCCTGGTTCGTCATATTACAACCACCAGGTAATGGCCTGTATAATCATGCTCATCATGAGACGTGCAAGCAGCACGGGATCATAGGTGGCCAGTTGCCCCTGGTCTTTGGCCGTCTGGAGTGCAGGCAGCAGCAGTTCAGCCAGACCCTCCTCAGCA
>WNGQ01001070.1_pt1 | contig 28522 bp, 32 predicted proteins | sample 5407661 | NCBI WGS metagenome assembly WNGQ01 (sample SAMN13153382, study PRJNA577476) | soil metagenome | isolation source: 60 cm soil or saprolite under Garry oak tree replicate 2 | place: USA:California | collected 2016-06-15 | reverse complement strand
GACTGGCAAGGTCACGGCGTCGGCACCGCACTAGTCTCGGCGCTGCTGGAGCGACGCCCGGCGGCGGTCACCCGGCTGCGCACGGTCGTCGACGCCGGCAACCGCGCCTCGCTGGCGCTGCTCGCCGGGGCCGGGCGCCTGTCATCGCACCCGGATTCCCCCGGCGTCCTGGACGTCACGGTCGAGCTCGCCGCGGCCTAGCGCCTCCAGGCGCCAGCGCCAGTTGGCCGGCGACGGGAATTTACATGGCGAGCCATCCACGTCCTTCGGCACCCGGATCGGGTACCGGCCCGTAACCCCCGCTAGCTACCGCCCGGCATCAAACCGGGGGCAGCTTGCCACATCGTGCGGGCAGGCGGCCCTGTGGGGTGCCAGAACTCGGCCATGGGTCTTGACCTAGCCTTCTACGCGCTCCGCTCATATTCGCTGAGGAGGCCGCCGAGGATAGCCCGGCGCTTGATCCGCTCCCGGGAGAGGTCTGCGACGGGGTGGTCGGGCCGGGGCGGCCGGAGCTGGCGGCCGCGGTGGGGGCGTCGTCCGTTGTAGTGCGCCTCGTACTCGGCGAGAACCGACCGCAGGTGCCGTTCGCCGAAGATCAGCATCCGGTCGGTGATCTCGGTCCGGGCGGTGAGGACGAACCTTCCGGCGTGAGCGTTCGCGCGAGGACTGCGGGGCGGGATCTTCGCTGCCGTGATGCCGGTGCTGGCCAGGGCCGCGTCGAAGGAGCCGGTGAACTGCCCGGCCCGGTCGCGGACCAGGAACCGGAAGACCGCGGCGTGATCGCCGAGGTCCCTCAGGAGGTTGCGGATCTGCTGGGTGGTCCACGGCCCGTCCGGGTGAGCGGTGACTCCGAGGATGTGCACGTAGCGGCTCCTGGCTTCGATGACGAACAGGCAGTACAGGCGCCGGAGTGTCACTGCGCAGTCCACATGGAAGAAATCGGTGGCCAGCATGGTCGCGGCCTGGGCGTGCAGGAACTGCCGCCATGTCGTGTCGGCGTGCCGTTTCGGCGCCGGCGGGATGTGCAGGGCTTTGAGGACCCTGCGGATCGTGGATGCGCCGACCCGGTCGCCGAGCTTGAGCAGCTCGCCCTGGATGCGCTGGTATCCCCCGGGTGCTGTTCTCGGTGGCGAGCCGCTCGATGAGCGCGGTGATCTCGGCGCTGACCGGCGGTCGTCCCGTGTGGTTCGGGTAGGTCCGCTTCTTTCTGACCAGGCGGCGGTGCCACCGCAGCACGGTGCCGGGCGTGACCAGCCGGTGCGCCCGCAGCCTTCCGGGCAGTTGCCGGATCAGCGCGGCCAGCACCGCCCGGTCGGCCCAGTCCAGCCGGGGGCGCGGATTGCTCCGGCGTAGCACGGCGACCTCATGCCGCAGTACCAGCAGCCCGGCATCCTTGGAGGCTGACGAACGGCCGGCCAGGACCAGCCAGCTGCAGAGCCGGACGAAGACCAGGTAGAGCAGGCGAAGGGGCACGGCTGATCATCATGCCCCACGGCCATGCCTCGCCCTTCGTCCCAGATCACAGGTGTAGGCCGACTTTTGGAACCCGACAGCCGTTCGACCGGACGAAGGCCGGCGTCACGTAGACGCTGCCAGACGCCGACGAGGCGCCGACCGCCGGGAACTGCCCGGGAGAGGCCACGATCCCCACAATGCGGACGGCGGCAAGCCGGGCAGGCCTGGCGTCCGGGCTGCCGATGACGAACTTGATCACGCTGCCGACCCGCAGGTCCTCACGGCCCGCGGCGGGGAAGTCGATCATCGCCTCGCCGGGTGCGCGCAGGTTCACCGCCCGGCCGGAGATGACCTTGAACCGGTTCAGCCGGAAACCCGCCCGCCCCATCAGGTCGGTGACGGCCATCAGTTCCGGCGCCGCCGTCAGCCGGCCGGACGGCAAAAGGGCCGACGATGCCGCCACATCGATGCGGGCCCACTGCCCGACCGCGGGCAGCGCCTCCATCCGCGCCAGCGCCCGCCCCGGATCAATGTTCCCCGAGAACCCGCCGGCGATCAGGTCATAACCGTTCTGCGCCTGCACGAACCGGGGATAGGCCGTCTCGGTACGCCGCGCGCCCGCCGCGGCTGCCACCGCGGCCGCCCCGGCCAGGCCGATCAGAAGAGCCAGGCCCAGCCACGACCGCCACCGGGTCCTGATCTCCGAGCGGAGCCGCATCCAGACCGCGCTCACACCACCCCGCCTCCGGCCGACATCCTGCAGCCCATTGTCCCCGCACCGCCCCGCGGCCGGGAAGCAGGTCAGCACGCCATCTCCGGTGGTACTCCCACCACCCCAGCACCAATCGGCTCCGCGCGGCCGCTGCCAAGAGCCCGGCAACTCGCGGGGCGCCCGGGCGGCTGGGCCTGGGCTGTCGGCCCGCAAGCCCTGAAGCGACGATGGCCGCCTCTTCGGCACTGGCGACGCGGCGGCCAGCATCGGCACGCCTCCGGTTAAACACGCCGGGATGGCTCAGATGCTCAAGGGCGAAGGGCGTACGTCATCGCCCTCGCCGCCTCCGGCTCGATCTCCAGCAGACAGGCGAGGACGACGCGGCCGCCAAGCGAGGACGATCGCGGCGCAGGGCACGGACGCCCGCCGGGTAGCCCCGGCGCGTTGCCGCGCCTGGGTCCCTCAGAGTGAAGTCGACCGCCGGCGTGCCACTGGGCATGTTCGTCACGCGGAAGTCAGGATAGGAAGTCGCCCAGGTAGGGGCTGAAGCCATGGTCCGCGACCGGATTCATGTCGACGGCAACTGCAGCGGTCTCCGGCAGAAGGTTCCTGACCGGACGGTGTCGCTACGGTTTGCGACTGCTATCCGCATCACCGGGCCTGCGGCCTGAGATGCAGCTCGCCCGTGCTGGATCCCATGAGGTGATGCTCCGCGAGCACCTTGCGGCATGCCGGGCCAGCGAGGCACGCGCCCAGCAGGCCCTTACGCGCCAGCGACCGGATGGCTGCCGCCTGCGAAAGTCGCGGTTGCGGGCCGGCCGTCTCCTCACGGCAGGCGAGGCCGGCTGCAGCCGCATCTGCCCGGCACGGCAGCTCGCTCGTGTCCCCGGACGTCGCCGGGTTCGCTCGCAGGCATCGCGAGGGCCCGGACCAGCTTCCTGGGATAGCTCATGATGATTCTGCACCGCTGCGGGCGGTCCCTCCTGGCAAAGGCGCGCGCCCCGCCAGCCGTGGCCAGCGGCATGGTGGCCACACGTCGTAACCGGATGCCAGCACCCTCGACAGCACGAACGTCTAAAGCAACGCTGATGTCTCCTAGGAAGGGAGACAGCGATGCGAAAGACGCTTGCCGCGCTGATCGGCGCGGCCGCCACCGTCACGATGATCACCGGAGCCGGGGTGGCTGCGGCTAGCCCGGCCCGCCCGGCCAGCGCCGCTCATCCGGCCAGTTCCCACCGTGTTACCGGGATTGAGCATTTCCAGGCCGTGTCCACCTCACTGACGTCTAACCGGAGCAAGGTGGTCGCCTACGGCGTGTTCAACGCGGCCGGCGTCGACATTTCGATCACCAACACCAGGGACAGGTTCAAGTTCCCCGGCGGCAGCTTCCGCGTCACGCACAAGGCCACCAGTAGCCACCAGCACTTCAACACCAGGACCTGCGCGGGCACGTTCCGCGAGCGCGGCCACTACAAGCTCAGCCACGGCCGCGGCAAGTACGCCGGAATCAGCGGCCACGGCCACTACCGGCTGCGCGGGCTGATCGTCGCCCGCCACACCGCCCACGGGTGCTCCCGCAGGCCGATCGCGATCCAGGTCATCATCCGGGCACACGGCCCGGTGACCCTGCCATAGCAGCACCCACCAAGATGGCTGGCCCGCCACGCGGCGGGCCAGCCATCAGCGCGGACCGGCGCCGACGATGTCAATCACGAAACCACGACCCACCAGCACCGCCACGGCACCCTCGAGCAGAACTGGGCGATCGGCGCCCTCAGGCACGATGGACGAGACCTACCCCACGCCGCACCGATTCGGCGTTCGGCGCGAAACCGCGACACCCGGCTCCGAGCAGATCGTCACCTTCCGTAGCCCAGGGTTGCCTTCCCTGATGACCAGCGGCACCCGGGCTCGCGGGTCCCGGCCAGCGGCTGGCGGACCGCCGCCTTTGCGGCCGCTGCACCCCCCGCACCTGCGGTGGCGCATCCAGGGTCGCAACTTCTCCGCGTATTCTCCGTGGCGCAGCCATCTCCCGCCGGCCCGCTCGTCAGCCCGGCGGGCTGACCTGCAGAAACTGCGCAACCCGGCGAAGGCACCCGGTTGCCCGGACCTCTTCCTGCTTAGTGAGGGAAACGCAGCAGACACCAGCTCTGAACTGCAGTTTTGCGTGGTGGCAGGTGTTGGGTTCGAACCAACGTAGGCTAAGCCGACGGTTTTACAGATATCCGCCGACATGCCTTTGACCTGGGTAAATGTACTTGCCGCACGATTTTCCCGCATATTCTCCGCCAGCCGCACGCAAGGCGCGGCGCGACAGCCTGCACAGTCGCCGGCCAGCCAGAAGACTCGCCCCTCAGACATCTCAGATGGTCATCCGACACGGAGCAGCGGCGTCGGCACGCGCACACGCACGCCGGGCCGCCTGATGCGTGCCCTCATGGCTGGTTGGCTCACCGCCCAGCGCCGCGCCCGAACGGCTATTCTGCCGCGCCGGTGAGCAGGTGCGAGTGCCCGACACCGCTGGCATGGACCTCCCTGACGGGCCGGCAGAGCATCCGGCTGCTAACTCGGCCGGCGCCAGGGAGCGGGCGGCGGACCGTGCGATTTGCGGCCAGCAAAGGGTCCTGTGTCGCTCGAGGCGCCCTACTTGCAGACTGCTCCCATAGGACACTCCCGCAGATCCCGCGCGGCCGGGACCGCGCCGGCCGGCGCTATGAGCGCGACGACAAAGACGGGGGCGCCAGCGGCAAGCTGGCCAGGTCCGCCGCATAACATCGCTGGCAGCGGTGCGGCTGCCGCGGCACGACACCCGATCGGTACGGTGCAAAGGTAGGCCCGCCGCAGTCAGGGAGGCCCGGGATGGCAACAAGGATCGAGGTCGCACTAGAAGACGATCTTGACGGGGGTCCCGCCGACGAGACGCTGCTGTTCGCGATAGGCGGCACGGAGTACGAGATCGATGTCAGCAAGAAGAACGCAAAAGCATTCCGAAAGGGGCTCGGGCCCTTTGTCGAGCATGCCCGCAAGGCCGGACCAGGACAGCGCCGCCGGCCAGCGCGCACCTCATCAGCTCGTGAGCTCAGCGCCGACATCCGGGCGTGGGCCAAAGCCAATGGCATCCCGGTCAGCGACCGCGGGCGCATCCCCGCCAGCGTCGCCGGGCAGTACAAAGCCGCTATCAGGTAACCGGCAGTCACCCAGTACACCCCCGGCCATGCCCCGGGTCTACCCGGCCAGATCGCCGGGCGCAGGATCGCAGCCGCCCTTGACGAGGTTCACTGAACCTGTCTGCGGCCACCGGTCCGCGATGTAGCTGACGTGGCCTTTGAGCTGCGTCGTGCACACGTTATCTGAAGCGATGTCTCCGACGCAGCCCGCGCAAATCCCCTTGTCGATGCCGCTTTTAGGCTCTGAGCCCCGCCCAGAGCCTCACAGCGACATGTCCACGACGCAGAGGTCCTGCTCACACAGGACATCTTCGAGAGGGCTTCAGATAACCGCCGTTGTTCTGCGCGGCTGAGACGCTTGGCATGCAGTTGCTCGTCCTCATATCGATGGAATGTTCTGTAGGTCCCGGGCGGCGGCCCGTTTCCTGCAACCGGCAGGTGAACACCGGGGACGGCTGGGCGTTGCCCCGGAACCTCGTTGACGTGGCAAAGCCAGCCAGCCGACGAGGCGTCAGGCATCAACCGAAGCCGGAGTAGCGGTCTTGGTTCCGTTCGTCCCAGGATCTGGCGTGGGCGTCTGGCTATTCCGCCGACGATGTGCTAGCACGAGCACGTGGAAAATCGGATCGCTTCCCTGGTCGTCGATGCGGCAGACGCCGAGCTGCTCGCGCAGTTCTGGGCCGGAACGCTGGGCTGGCGGGTTGTGAACCGCGGCAGCTATGGCGTGTCGATCGGGGTTGAAGGCAGCCCGTTCGAGATCGACTTCCGGTTCGTGCCGGACGGACCGAAGCCTGCCAAGAACCGGCTGCACCTGGACGTCAAACCCCTCAACCGCGACCAGCAGGCCGAGCTCGATCGGCTGCTCGCCCTCGGCGCGCGACAAGTCGACGTCGGCCAGGGGGACCAGAACTGGTACGTCCTGGCCGATCCAGAGGGCAACGAGTTCTGCCTGTGCCGTCCCTGATGCTGCGCGCCGGAAGCTTTCTCGCGTGTGATCTTGGTGGCGAGCTGGCCGGTGGCCCTGGTCCAGGTAAACGGCTTGGCCCGGTCGTTGCAGGCCGTCGGCTCTGATATGAGTCCGGCCCACAGTCCCGCCGGCTCGTCAGGTCTGATCCTGGCCATGGCTGTCTTGAGATCGCGAGCGGGAATCGCCTGCACCGCGACGATGGCCGACCGCCAGCCCATCACCGAACGTGGCCGGAGCCCCGTACCCACACGCACGCAGAGCCGCCTGTACGGTGTCTTTGAGCCCTTGTTCGTTGGCGTCGAGAACCTCCGGCCCGCCGGTCCGGCGCACCACTATCGCTCGCATGCCTCATCCTGCCGCGCCCGGCTCCGCCGCCCGCCCGCAGGGCCCGCCGACCGGAGGGCACGGCCGCCGGGCATAGGGCAGCCCGGGCAGGCGCGCAAGATCCATCCTCGCCTTGCCCCTGGCTTACGGGGAGCCAGATCACCGCTCGGCCACGAACGAGCCCCACCTGGGACGATCACGATCAGTCCTTCGTCCCGCAGAATGTTTAGCGCGTGCGCGCGTCGTCCGGCGACAGGATGCCGACCAGTAGCCAGCACAGGCCATGGTCAAAGTTCCGGCCAAGCTCGCTGGCAGACAAGGCAGCCGCGCCGGCGGGATCGATCGACGGGGCGATGGCAAAGCCGGCGAATCCGATCGTGTACACGATGAGCACCCGGAGCGCTTCGCTCGCGCGGTCGCCCGTGATGCCTGTCTCCGCGAGCAGCGCCAGTGCGACCTGGCCGAGGCGCTGTGCGTTCGGGCCCCGGGCGCCCTGCCGGGCAACGTACAGCGGAACGAGGTCGGCATGGGCGAGCAGGGCCTCAAAGGTGCCGGTCATCATCTGGTGCAGGCCCGCAGCCGTGCTCGTGGCGTCTTGTGCTGATACCGGGATGTTCCCCAGTGCGTCATCGAGTAGCTCATCCAGCAGCGCGGTCTTGTTCGTGACGTGACTGTAGAGCGCGTTCGGTGCCACCCCGAGCCGCGCGGCCAGTGCCCGCATCGTCAGCCGGTGCAGGCCGTCGGCGGCCAGCAGCTCGCGCGCCGCGGCGAGCACCCGGGCGTGGGTAAGGCCGGCCCGCTGGCCGGTGCTACGACGGTTCTCCATGCTGCCGCTTTCCATGTTGCCAACTGTACGGCGTTCAGCTAAGTTGGACAGCGTACAGCTCAGTCGGGTCGAGGAGTCGTGATGATGCCTGATGCATCGCCCATCGCCGGAACCGCCGCCGGCGTGCCCTACATCGCCGTCCCGCCAAGCTCGGGCCGGTCAGCCGATGCCCCCGTCGTGGTGGCGTGGCACCTGATGGATCCGCCCCGCACAGAGGCGGCGTTCGCGGCAGCGCTGCCGCTGGACGGGCTCGATGCGTGGCGCATCTACCTGGGCCTGCCGATGTGCGGGTCGCGCACTCCGCCAGACGGGCAGGACGAGCTGATGCGCCTCGGATACGAGGACGCGGTACTGAACATCCAGGGCCCCGTCGCGGCCCAAGCAGAACGGGAGTTCGGGCCTGCCCTCGATGGCCTGCACCGCGAGCTCGGCATCGGCTCTAGACCGATCGGGCTGCTCGGCGGATCCATGGGCGCCGCGGTGGCGCAGCTCGTCATCGCCGAAGGTGACGTCGAGATCAGTGCCGCCGTACTCGTCAGCCCGCTGGTACAGCTGCGTCCGGCGGTGGAGGCAATCGGACGGCGCTTCGGCGTCACCTACCTATGGTCCGGGGCGTCGCTCGACGTCGCCGGCCGTCTCGACTTCGTCGCCCGTGCCGACCAGCTCGCCAAGCGCGGGCAGCCCGCGGTGCTTCTTGTGGTCGGAACCGAGGATGACCCGGCCGGCTTCCGCCAGCCAGCGGAGCGGCTGCACGCAGCGCTCTCGGCCCGCTATGCCGACCCCCAGCGCGCCAGGCTCACCATGATCACTGGCATGGGGCACCCGCTCGCCGATGAGCCAGGACTCGAGCCAGCACCGCAGACGCCGCACGCGCGCGAGGTCGACCAGCACGCCGTCCGCTGGCTGCAGCGCCACCTCGCCGACCGATAGCGCTCCAGCGACTGCCGTGAACATCCCGGCGCGGGGCAGCGTGTTCCCGCGGGCCGGCCGCTGGGCCACCAGGAATCTAGAATGCCCGATATGACCGATCGTCAGGATGGCGGTGCGGCTGCAGCCGGGCACGGGCTCCAGCTCGCCTGGCTCGGTCCGGCTGGCCGGCCTGGCCGGCCTCGGTACGGCGCCGTTCGGCTCCGGCCCCGGCTGGGAGCTCGGCTGGGGCGCGTCCAGCGAGCCAGCATCGGTGTCCGCCATCCGGGCAGCGCTCGCCGCGGGCGCCGGCTGGGGTTGACACAGCGCCGTTCTACGGCTGGGGCCGGGCCGAGCGCGCCGTCGGCCGGGCGCTCGACGCAATGCCGGCAAGCACGGCAGGCGGGCCGGTCCTGCTGACCAAGTGCGGCACCCTGCGCGGTGCCGACGGCAGGTCCTATGAAGACCATAGCGCCGGCGCCATCCGTGCCGACCTGGACGCGAGCGTAGCGCGGCTCGGCCGCTCGGTTGACGTCCTGCAGCTGCACGACCCGGACCCGCGCACCCCGGTCGAGTCGGCCTGGGAGACCATTCATGCACTGGTCGCCGCGGGCATGGCCTGCGGCGGTGGCCTGTCTAGCAGAGCGGGAGGTGAAGCCGTGACGCAACGGCTGATCTTACTGCTTGTAAGCTCGCGTGGCCTGCTGGTGGAAGTCCGGTCCGGGAAGCTGCCAGGAGGCCTGGTAGCAGGCTGGCGGTTCCGCCGGGAAACGGGCCGGGCGGGAGCCCAGCATCAAAAGCCCTGCAAAGGCAGCGACGATGCGGTCCGTAGCATGACGCGAAGCCTGCGGCGTCGTTAGAGGCTTGTCTTCGGGCGGGGACAGGGAGTGCCGAGCCCTTGAAATCAGCGTGCCCCGCGGAGCACGACGACGAGGACTCTGAACCTTGGGGCGCGTGAGCTGGACCTCAACGGCCAGGCGTGACCCCCCCTGGGCACCAGTGCTTGAGGATCGTCACGGCGCCGAAGCGCTGAACAGCCTGGGAACAGGGCCCCTGGCTTCAGCTCACCGTGCGGGATGTCTTCTTCCGGTCCCGTGACGGCTCCTGCTTGCTCGACACTCTGGAAGGCAGCTCCCACGATCTCAGGCACCACACATCCGCCGGCTCCCAGGATCTCCCGGGCCATTCGAGCTAACGTAACCCGCAGCTGATACGTGTTAAGCCCAAGTTACGTCGGCGTGTCGGCTGAAAAGGGGCAATGACCTGCGGAGGCTCCACGGAACGGATCAAAAACGTAGCCAGAAGAATCCTTAGGCAGGGTCGACGTGGTAGCCGTTTGAGGACCGATGATCTTCTCCGGACGGGTACCGCGCCGCTCCGGCCGAGGTCCTGTAGCCAGAACGCTGTCTTGCCCTGGACGGCGTTTCGGCAGGTCGTGGCCCATATTTGCACACTCGAGATCAAGTAACTTCGGGTTAAGGAATCGGCAGCCGCAGCGGTCAGGCGCGTTGACCGCACCTGCCAGCGCTGAGCGAGCGTCGTTTCCGTGAAGCGGCGGCGTGATTTGAGCGAGCGGCTACGTGTCGCGCCGGGCAAAGAGCGCGAATGCGCCGGCAAGGAGCACGGTGGTGTAGGCGAGGAAGATCCCGAACCCGGTCCAGGCGCTGAACATGTGGGCGACGGGGCGCACCGACCACAGGGCGCTGCCCGCGTTGGTCGGAAGCCACCGCGCGACTGGTTCCTGCCATGAAGCGGGCAACGCGACCAGGGCGGTGGGGAGGACGAACGCGATGGCGGCCATCGCGGTGATGGCGCCGGCGGTGTGCCGGATCAGGGTGCCGATGGCGATGCTGAACAGCGCGACGGCGGCGAGGTACAGGCCGCCGCCCGCCACCGCGCGCAGCACGCCGGGGGTACTGATGGCGGCGTGCGCGGCCCGCCCGACCAGGATCTGCTGGCCGGCAAGGAACGCGGCGAAGCTGGCGGCCTCGCTGACGGCGAGGGTCACGCCCGTGAACACGGTGGCCTTGGCGGCGAGGAGCCTGCTGCGGTGCGGGACGGCGGCCAGGCTGGGGCGGATCGTCCCGGTGGAGTACTCGGACGTGATGGCGAGGATCGCGAGCACCCCGATCGCCAGCTGGCCGAACCACACGCCGCTCAGGCTGGTCAAGGTCGGGTCGAAGGCGGCCTTGGCGGTCGCGCTGAGCGAGCTGTAGCGGCTGGCGTAGGCAAGGGAGAACACCGCGCCGAGGCCGACGACGAGCAGGGCCGCGGCGAGCAGCGACCAGTACGTCGAGCGGACGGTCCGCAGTTTGACCCATTCGCAGCGGACGGCGTCGGCGAAGCCGGCCGCTGCCCGGTCAGCCGGTGGCAGCGGCCCGGCTGGCGCGGCCGGCCCGGGGATGCCTGCCGCGGTCACCTGCCCGGCTCCCCAGGGTCCGGGGCGCCGGCGCGGAACTCGGCGCTGTCGCGGGTGAGCTTCATGAACGCCTCCTCCAGGGATGCCTGCTGGGGGGTGAGCTCGTGGATCGCGATCCCGCTCGCCGCGGCGAGGCCGGCGATGGCCGCCGGGTCCAGGCCAGCGACGGACAGGGCCTGGTCGCTGGCGGGCTGGACCGCGGCCCCGGCCTGGCGCAGGCGGCTGGTCAGGCGGTCTGGCTGCGGCGAGCGGACCAGCACCGACTGACCGGTGCAGGAGGCGATGAACTCGCCCGCGGTCGTGTCGGCGATCAGGCGGCCCTTGCCGATCACGATCAGGTGGTCGGCGGCCAGGGCGACCTCGCTGATGAGGTGGCTGGAGACCAGCACCGTCCGTCCTTGCGCGGCCAGGTCGCGCATGAGCGTGCGGATCCACACGATGCCCTCGGGGTCCAGGCCGTTGACCGGCTCGTCGAGCACCAGCACCGCCGGGTCGCCGAGCAGGGCCGCGGCGATGCCGAGGCGCTGGACCATGCCGAGCGAGAAGGTCTTCGCCCGCCGCCGGGCGACCTGCTCGATGCCGGTCAGCGCGAGAACCTCGTCGATCCGCCCGGCCGAGATGTGATTGCTTTTCGCCAGGAACAGCAGGTGGTCGCGGGCCCGGCGGCCGCCGTGGAAGGCCCCCGCGTCGAGCAGCGCGCCGACCTCGGCCAGCGGGACGGGAAGGTCGTGGTAACGGCGCCCGCCGACGCGCACCTCGCCGGCGTCGGGCTGCACCAGGCCCAGCATGATCAGCATGGTGGTCGTCTTGCCGGCGCCGTTGGGGCCCAGGAACCCGGTCACCCGCCCTGGCTGGACGTCGAACGACAGGCCGTCGACGGCGGCCACGGGCCCGAAGCGCTTGGCCAGGCCGCGTACCTCGATCATGCGGCCCGCTCCGCGGCCGGGCCGGGTGACGACGCTAGCCAGGCAGGCAACGGGCGGGGCCGGGTCGTCACGGTCATGGGGCTGCGGCCGGCGGCGTGGCCGCAGTCCGGGGACCGTCCGCCCGGACGCGCCACCTGGCCCGCAGCGCCACGCCGAGCAGGATCACCGGCGCTGCGCCGAGCAAGGGCTGCAGCGGGCGGAAACAGGCCAGCGCGACGCGCACCCCCGACCGCGAGCACGACGAGCTTGTTGCACACCGGGCATCCCGCCGCCAGCAAGGACAGCACGCCACCGGTCCCCGCACGGCCGCCGACCCGGCAGGCACGGGGCCAGGGCACGAGGTAGGTGGCGGCAAGAGGGCCGAACAACGCAGCAGGCAGCAGGCAGGACAGCAGGTTCCCGGCATCCGCCGGCACCATGCGGCGGAACACCGGGTTCGGGATGATGCCGGCCCCGGCCCCGACCACCACGACATACAGGGCGGCCGCCACAGCCGCAAGCAGCCCAAAGCGCCGCCACGGGATCGTCGCCCCGGCGCCGCCGCGGACGCCCGCGGGACGCTGCTGATCACCCCGGGGTCTCCGCACGGCTCGAAACTAGTACAGCGAGTACGAGTTTGCAAAGCGCGGCGGATCACAGCGGACCCGCGGCTCCAGCCGTGCCCGCAGTCAGGTGCCGCACAGCTGATGGAGCACGGCTAGGGCCGCGCCGAGCCCGCCCGCGCCGGCCACCCCGGCGGCGGCCACCGCAGCCAGCGAGCTCATGCCGGCAAGGCCAAGCCTCCTGGCGCCCTCCCCCGGCTCCGCAGCGAGCATCGCCAGCCGCTCGGCCAGCGCATCAGCCACCGACAGCGCCGCGGCTGGCGACGGGACCGGCTCGAGGCCGGCAGCGGCGAGAAGCGCCGCGCGCAGTGCCTGCCTGCCCACCTCGCGGGCGGCGTCCTCGTCGGCCCACTGCTCCAGGGACAGGCGCAGCCCGCCGGTCGCTGACCGCACCCAGGGGACGAACCACAGTGCGGCATCGGCCAGCCCCGCAAGGTGCAGCCAGCGGTCGTGACGTGCCCGCAGGTGCGCAGCCTCGTGAGCCACCACCGCGGCAACGCCCTCGTTATCCAGCCGGCTGCGCAGGCCCTCGCTGAGCACAATCTGCGGCCGCCGGCAGCCGAGGCTGTAGGCGACCAGGGCGGCCCCGGGCAGCGTCACCAGGTCGAAACCGGCCCGGCGCTCCTGCCTGCCGACGCCGGGCTCGACCCGGAGCACCCGGCGCTGGCGCCGGCACCGCCTGGCGCGCACGGCGACCGCACACGCCGATACCAGCAGCAGGCACGCCGCCAGCCACGAGGCGGCCTCATCGCCAGGATCCAGGCCGGAAGCCAGCCGCGGCCAGGCCGTGAGGGCTGACCGGGGCAGCACCTGCAGCACCGCCGGCGTGGCGAGCATCGCCAGGCCGGCGTAGGTAAGTACCACCGCTCCGGTAAGGCTCCCCGCCGCGCGCCGCGCCAAGTTCCGCGGAGACATGCCTGCCTGCGCACGCCGGTACAGGCCGCCGGATCCGGCCAGCGCCAGGCCCGCCGCCACAGCAAGCCCCGCCGCGAGAGTCAGGAAGATCATGATCTGACCCCGCCGCCGAGCCGCCGTGCGAGCTCGGCCCGGTCCTCGTCGCTCAGGCCGGCGGCGAAATGGGCGAGCGCGGCGGGACGGTCGGCGGCGGCGGCGAGTATCTCATCCATCCGCCCGGCCAGGAACTGCTCCCTGGTCTGCCGCACATGGTAGGCGAAGGACCGGCCCGTCTTCCTGCGCTCGAGCCGCCCCTTGCGCCACAGCCGTACCAGCACGGTCGTCACAGTCGCTTGGCCCACCGGCCGGGCGACCTCCAGGCGCGCAAGCACGTCCGAGGGCGCGAGCCAGCCGCCGTCGTCCCACAGCACGGTGAGCACCGCCCGCTCGAGGCTGCCCGCCGGCGCGCGCCTCAGCACCGTTTCCCTCAGGCCCTGGGCAGGAACGCTGCGGAAGCTTCCGTCATCGTTCCAGCATGCCAGACGGCGAGCCGTCGCCAAGCCGGCCCGCCTCGCCGGCGATCACGGGCGGTTGCAGGACCTTGCCGGTCGCGCGAGTAGATCCGAGATGATCTCCTCGACCGCCGCGGGAGCCAGGGCGAAGACCGGGTGGCTGACTGCCGCCTTCGGCATCGTGCCTCCCATCATGGCGCCGGGTTACCAGGTGACCGGGAGCTGCAACAGCCCCGCCAGAGTCACCCGCCCGCTTCTGGACACGGGTCAGCCCCGGCATGGACCGCGGCCGAATGGCCGGTCACCGCCGGGACCTGCACGCCGGGCTCACCGGCCGGGTCATCGAGGTGGGCGCCGGGCTCAACTTCGCACACTCGCCAGGCGTTGCTGTGGCCGGTGCTGATGCCAGTCCGCATTGTGAGGACCGGGACGACAGTCGCGGCGAGTTCACGGACATGCGAGTCGCTCGCGCCGGAGGCTTGGTCAGGGCTGCCGCCGGAATGCCGCCCAGGCGAAGGGCTGGGTCGTGCCCGCCGGGGTGATGTGCTCTTCGCGGTCCTGGGCGATCAGCGTCCAGTCGCTGCCCAGTTGCCCGGCGAGCTCGCGCGGGCCGTAGCGGGCGACGGGCAGTCCCGAGCAGTGCTGTGGCCCGTCCGGGGCGAAGCAGCCAAGCACGGCGAGCGCGTGCGGGGCGGTAGCGAACTACAGAATCGTGCGCTATGGCGCCGCCCGGCAGGTCCGCGACGACTCGCCCGTCCAGCGTTGCGCGTCACGCAGCGTGACTGTTCTGTGACGTCGCCACGGCGCCCACTCCCGTCGATCTGGCGCCCATCCTGGTCGACGTGGATGTCCATCCGGGCCGCTCCCGAACGGGCACTCTGTCGGTCCGGCGAGCGGTCCCCGAGACCTGTGGTCCGGCTTCCCGACCGGCGGCAGATCCCCCGTGCTGACGCAGGCAAGTACCCGGAACCCGGCGGTGGCCGTTCCGAGGACCACAACGGGTCGCGGCAAGCACGCCAAGCATCCCGCAAGGACCTGTGTCGTTTGAGGCCCCGGGAATCTTTGCGGACGGGTCTTACGGGACACCTCCGCTTACCTCCAGGTCCGCGGCTCGCGGGGCGTGCCCTCGTCTCGCACCTCCGATCGTCTACTGCGACATGGTGGCGAACTCGCAGGGAGGGCTCCCGGCAGAGGCAACGGGCGTCATGACTTTATCTGGCCAGGAGATCGTGCTGCATGCGGCGGGATGCCTTGAGGATGCTGCGCCGGATGAAGGGAGCGGTGATGGCGCCGATGAGCCGGTTCCCGGGGATGCGCAGGCCGGCCAGCCCGGCGAAGGCCGTGCCGCCGGGCACCGGGGCGGCCGCCATGCCGAAAACCAGGAACCGGGACTGCATGAAGCACCACCCTGGCCTGAGGACGGCGTCGAAGCGGGCCCGCAGGCCCGAGTGTCCTCAGGCCAGCACCTCGAGGCGGTCGCCGTCCCGGGCGGTGATGCGCAGCCAGCGGACATCGGTGACCAGCCGTGGCACCTCCCGCTCCAAGTCGCTGGCCAGCCGCCACACGTCCTGGTAGGGCTCGGGCAGGACGGTCTCGACCAGCACCGCGGCGGGGACGGCTGCGGCCAGGACCCGCAGACGGCGGATGGGGTCGAGATGCGCTGGGCCAGGCCTGGTTCATTGTTCCCATCCCTTCCGGAAGCTGCGCCGGGCCCGGTGGAGCCGGGACTTGACCGTGCCCGGCGGCAGATCGAGGAAGGCGGCTGCCTCGGCCTCGTTCAGGCCTTCCCGGTCGCGCAGGACCAGCACGGCCCGGTGCTCGGGGGACAGACGGGCCAGCAGATCAGCCACGTCGGTGCCCAGCTCCACGTCTCCAGGGGATGGCAGGTCGGCCACCCACTGCGCCTCGGCGCGGCGCTGGCAGGCCTTGGCCAGGCGGACGGCCTCACGGACGGCGATGCGACGCACCCAGCCGTAGAGGGCGGCTGGCTCCCGGAGGCTGCCCAGGCCCAGTCGTCCCGCTAAGAGTTCCCCGTGCGGGCTGTTGGAGCCGACCGAACATAGCCGATGAGCGGGTGGTATCTCCGTTCCGGGGCAGGCGGCCATCGCGGGGCCTGCGCCGACGACCGCGACAGGGCTATCGAGGTGCACGGCTCCGGCGGCCTGTCGCCGGAAGTCGCGGTCCCGGATGGCCTGGCCAGGCCATGTCCGGCGGCGGTGGACGGGTTATGCAGTGCCGTCTTCCGGTTCGATGCCGTGCTGGCGGAGCAGAGCACGGAGGCGCTCGACCTCGTCGCTCAGCCGATTGAAACTTCTCGGCCAGGGAGGGGACGTTCGGATGCGCGGCTGTCCACTCTTCTTGACCGGAGGCCCTTTCCGCGAGCAATTGCCTTTCCCTGTCACGCAGCGCCGCAGCGTTCTCGTAGTCCTGGGCGCCGGCGGCGGACTCCCTCTCGCGGCGGACCCGCGCGATCTGCTGGTCGAGGTCGCGCAGGTCTGGTCCCGTGCCCACCCGCTGCTCGAGGGCCGACAGGCGCGAGCCGATCGAGTCGACGCGGCCGAGGATTTCGGCGAGCGGCCCCGCGCGCTCCCTCCGGCCGGGCTGGCCGGGCCGCAGCGCCGCGTGTGCGGTCGGCTCCCCGCCGTGGTCTCGTTGCAGCAGCCGGATCACCTGCTGCCGGACCCGGTTCAGGTCCGCACCCAGCCGCACGAGTACCTGGGCGGCCACCCCCTCGCCCTCGCGGATCAGGCCCAGCAGGATGTGCTCGGTACCGATGTAGTCATGGCCAAGCTGAAGCGCCTCCCGCGACGAGAGCTCCAGTACCTTCTTGGTCCGCGGAGTGAACGGGAGGTGCCCGACCGGCGCCTGCTGGCCCTGGCCGATGATCTCCTCAACCTGCTGCCGCACCGCCTCCAGGCTGATCCCCAGCGACTCCAGCGCCTTCGCCGCCACCCCCTCACCCTCATGAATCAGCCCCAGCAGCACGTGCTCGGTGCCGACGCAGTTGTGATTCAGCATCCTGGCCTCTTCCTGCGCCAGCACCACGACCCTGCGCGCCCGGTCGGTAAACCGCTCAAACATCCTGCGCCCACGCTCCCTAGCCGACGCTGGCGGCCCGTGCGGAGACTGACCGGAGCAAGCCCGGCCGGGCTCCTGGAACCAACGACAACACGCAAACAATAGGTGTCAGCAGCGGGAGCCAGAGCCACACGTGATCTTGACGCAGGCGCCCGGCTGAGGCCCTTCGCTCGCGACCTGCAGGGACCGGGCGTCCAGACCGGATGCGTACCGGCCCGCAGTGCCGCATCCCAGCCGGCCGCCCGGACGACCGCTCCTGCCGCCGAGGGCGCACGGCCACCACGTTTGGACGGTGAAACCTGCCCGCTGACGGTCACATGGGGCCGCCCGCAGACGGCCAGAACGACACCCCAGACGAGCCTGAAGGGGCACTCATGCCCGGCGCAGCGACACCACATCCGACCGCGGGGCACTCAGCGGCCCCTTGCCGACCTCAGCTTCATCGGCGGCATCGGCGCAGCGAACGCCCTCGCCGACCTTCCGTATCCCAGACCTGGATCAGACCCGGCCGATGTCCGGCGGTACTTCACCCAGAACGCCGACCCGACCCCGGCTCAGTGCGGCCGGCCAGGCCATCTCCGCGGCCTCACTGGCCCGGTTCACCGCATCTGTGGCGCGGCTCGCCGGGCGCACCGGCCAGGGGTCGCGGGCGTTACAGACCGCGGCCGTCGCCGACGGTGCGCTCGCCGCCGCGTCCCTGGCCGCCTCGGCGGCGTGCGCGGCCGCGCTCACTGGCCGGTGGGGACGACGGGACGCCAGCGCCGCCGCGCTGGCCCGCAGCGAGTTCATCGCGGGCGGAGTGATACACAGCCCAGCCTTCGGGGTTCTCATCGGCACCCTCGGGCTGGCTGGCCTGCGCACCGGGGAACTGCCCCGGCCGGTAGCCGTCACTGCTATGGCTTCAGCATCCGCGTGCTTGTTGGCACCGCTCTACTTCGTCGCCGAGCCCTTGGCCTGGTTCATCCCCGCGGGACGGTTCCCGAGCTGGTCGTCAGCGGCATCGCCGGCGCTCAGCTCGCCCGCGCCGCCAGGCCGCCGACATCGGTTCCCGCCGAGGATGCCCCTGACGACTACCCTGCCCAGGGCGACCGGCGGAGGAAGAGCGCCGCCGCCGGGTACGCCCTGCCCGGCCCGCGCGCCGGCAAGCGCGGATGGCCCGCACGGGCAAGCCGCTGCCATCCCTCCCCGTCCTTGCCCGGACCGCCTCCTCCGCTCCGGTCACCGTCCACCCGCTATGGACGCGGCGCCACCATACAGGCTGCCGTCACCTCAACCAGCGGCGGTTTCATGCGCTCGAAGGCCGGGGCGGTTCACCTGCTTGGCTACCTTCTCCCCTCTAGTCCGGAGCCACCAAGAAACTTCGGCACGAAATCCGGCTGACCCTGCCTTCCTGCTCGGTGATGCTTCAGGCGTGGTTGAGCGTCCTGCGCAGGAACTGGGCTTCGGCTATCAGGGGCTGGGCTTGTTGGGGTTCGTTTTGCGCCTGGTGAAGCTGCCCCAGATTGTCCAGCGCCAGCGCGCGGAGACGTGGTGAGTTCTCGGCGGAGAGGTGGCGGACGGCGTGCTCGAGCAGAGGTCGTGCCTCGTCGAGTCGGCCTATCTCCAGAAACGTCTGGCCGAGCCGGATCCGCGCGAGCATGGCGGTCATCAGATCACCGGAATCGCTGGCCGAGCGCATCGCGACGGTCAGTAGCCGCGCTGCCGCAGTGTGGCAGCCTTGTTGGAGGCGGACAGTGCCCAGCCGGTACCTGGCTTCGGCCTGTCCGCGGACGCTGTGCAATTGCTGCTGGATCCGGAGGATTCGCGTGAAGCAGTCCGCTGCGGCGGCGTAGCGGCCCTGGTCGAGGTAGCTGAGTCCCAGCGCGGTGAGAGCCCGGCCGCGAGCAGCGCAGATGGCGGGGTCGCCGAGCAGGGCCAGGGCATGCTCGGCATCCTGCTGGGCGAGGGCGGCCTTGCCGCCTTCCCGATGGAGAAAGGCCATGACGGTCCAGCAGACCGCGACCGCCTCGGTGTCCTCGGACCTGTTCGCCAGCGCTAGCGCCCGGCTGGTGCTGCGAACCGCATCGTCGTATCGGCCGGCGTCGCCTTGCCGGTCGGCGAGCTGCAGTAACACGGCCGCCTCCCCGCGTTCGTCGCCTGCGGCGTGGGCTGCGGCGGCGGAACGTACGGTGCAGTCCTGCCAGTCGTCCAGGTGGCGCCGGGTGGACAGGAACTGGCTGAGGGCGGAGGTGAGTTCCCAGGCGTATCCGGTGAGGCCGAGCCGGCATGCCTGGGCGACGGCGCCGACCAGCACGGTGCGCTCTGCCTCGAACCAGGTGACGGGATCAAGCTGGACCCGGCGCAGCGTGCCCTCTTCCAGCTTGTGCCGCGGCGAGTCGCCGTAGAGCGGGATGATGAACGGGTTGCCGAGGGCCGAGTCGGCCTTCTCGGCCAGATGCAAAGCGGCGCCGAGCACGTGGCTCATCACCCCGCGGCGCACCTTTGGCGGGTCGCTGGTCATGCTGTGCTCGCGGGCGAACAACCGCATCAGGTCGTGGAGCCGGTAGCGGGCCTGTCCCGCACAGTCGGCCCCGATCGGCTCAAGCAGCCCTGCGCGCACAAGCTGGTCCAGCAGGTCCTCCGCTTCCCGCTCGGTCGCGTCCATCAGCGCGGCGGCCATCCACGCGGCGAAGTCAACGGCATCAAGCAGGCCCAGACGGCGAAGCAGTTCGGCGGCCCGCCCCGGCAGTTCGCGGTAACTGAGCCCGAAGCTGACCCGAACGCCCCTGTCCCCGTCGCTGAGTTCATCCAGCCGCCGCTGTTCGTCGGAGAGCCGTTCGACCAGGTCGGGGACTGCATGGTAAGGGCGGGCGGACAACCGGGCAGCGGCGATGCGCAGGGCCAGTGGCAGCCGGTCGCACAAGGTACCGATCCGGTCCGCGGTCACCGGGTCGGCCAGCCCGCCGCACACGCGCTTGAGCAGCTCAGCAGCCTCGCGACGGCTGAGCGCACCCAGCGGGCACAGCCGGGCACCATCGTGCGCGACCAGCCCGTCGAGCCGGTTGCGGCTGGTGACAAGGACGAAGCAGGTGCCCGAGCCGGGCAAAAGCGGGCGCACCTGTTCCGGCGTGCGCGCGTTGTCGAGCACGATGAGGACGCGCCGGCCGTTCAGCATAGTGCGAAACAATGCGGTGCGCTCGTCCAGGCTCACCGGGATCAGCTGACCGGGCACACCAAGCGCCCGCAGGAACCTGTCGAGCGCGGCACCTGGTGCCAATGGTTCCTCGTGCGGGTCGTAGCCCCGAAGATTGACGAAGAGCTGGCCATCCGGGAAGCGACGCACCGCACGATGACTCCAGTGCACCGCCAGGCCAGTCTTTCCCACTCCGGCCGCCCCTCCGATCACGCCGATCGGAAGTGGCCGCTCCGTAGCGCCGCCGTTGCCAGGTTCCGCAGCCACCGCCAGCTTGTCGAACGCATCGAGCTCCGCACGGCGCCCCGTGAATGCCGCGACGTCGGGCGGCAATTGAGCAGGCACGCCAAGCCCGGTGCGGGCCAGCAGCGCGGCGGCGTCCCCGGCCGTGATCCCGGCCAGCGCCGCCGCCGCGTCGCGCGTCAGATCAACGCCGGGCACCAGCCCAAGCAGCCGGAACAACCGCCGGGCCCCGGCGGGCAGGCCGTGATAGGACGCGTCGAAGGCAGCGCGCACCGCGATCTGCTCATCACCACTGGCCTCCAGGGCCGGCAGCCGGTTCCCCGCCGCCAGCTCCGCGACATAATCGGCGATGGGCTGCGGATGGCCGGTCAGCTGCGCCGCGGCGATCCGCAGCGCCAGCGGCAGCCGCGCACACAACCGCGCCAGCTCGGCGGCGGCCTCCGGCTCGGCCTCGACCCGTTCCTCTCCCATTGTGCGCGCGAGCAGAAGGCGGGCCTCACCCGGCGTGAGCACATCCAGGCCGACGTGGTGGGCGCCCTCCCGCGCCACCAGCCCGGCCAGGCTGTCCCGGCTGGTGATCACCACCCGGCAGCCTGGGCTGCCCGGCAGCAGCGGCCGGACCTGCCCGGGACTGCGGGCGTTGTCCAGCACCACCAGCACCTGCCGGCTGGCCAGCAACGTCCGGAACAGGCCCGCCGCCTCCTCCACCCCGGCCGGCACCCGCTCGCCCGGCACCCCCAGCGCATGCAGGAAAGCCGCCAGCACCTCCACCGGGGGCACCGGCTCCGCGCACGCGTACCCGTGCAGGTCGGCGAACAGCTGCCCGTCGGGGAACCGGTCGCGCACCCGGTGCGCCCAGCGCACCGCCAGGGCCGTCTTCCCCACCCCGGCGCTACCCGTGATCACGGCGGCGGCCGCCCGCGGTGCCCGCCGGCTGTTGCGCCCAAGCAAGACCTCGTCCAGCTCTTGCACCTGGCGCCCCCGGCCGGTGAGGGCTGCCACCGCCGCAGGCAACTGGGCAGGCGTAGCCAAGGCCGACGCCAGCAACCCAGGCGGCGCAGGCACACCCGGCACCGCAGTCTGCGGCCCGCCGCGCCCGGGGAGGCCACCCAGTCCCGGGGGCGCCACAGGCGCAGGCGGCGCACCGCCGTCCGCGCCGACGATCGCATCCCCGGGCCCTGCACGGACGGCGGCCTCACCGGAGGCGCCGCCGGTGTCCACCACGAGCGGCCCGGGCTGAACCACAAAAGCGGCCGGCTGTGCCACCCGCACCGCCTCAGCGACGGCACTGCGCTCAGCGTCGGTGAGTCCGAGCGCGCCCGCGAGAAGCGCGATCGACGCGGGGCGCGGACGGCGCACGTGACCCCGCTCGAGATCTCCGATCGCCCGGACACTCATTCCCGACTGGGCAGCGAGCTCCTCCTGAGACCAGCCACGACCCATCCGGAAGGTGGCCAGCAGGCGGCCAAGCTCCGTGCGAACGCGCACCTCAACGCCAGCCATGCCGCGCACGCTCCGTCACGAGGCGGAAGACGAGCTCGCGCGGCCACGCACCCGCCACGCCGTCTGCTGCCTGCCGCCAGTGCTGGTGGTAAGGAATCATCACTGGGTGATCGCCCCTGTCGGCAAGGACACGGCTGATCATTGGGCCCGTCTGGCGGTGATACGCGTAGCTCTGGCGCAACGGGCGAGGGCGGAGGCAAGGTCGTCCCACAAGTCCTCGATGTGTTCGCATCCCACGCTGAGGCGTAGCAGTCCGGGTGGGAGGTGCTCTTGGCCGGGGAGCTTGGCTCGCCGCTCGATGGTGCTTTCTACTCCGCCGAGGCTGGTCGCCGACTGCACGATGTGCACAGAGTTGCAGACGGCGTCGGCGGCCGCTGCGCTTGAGAGTTCGAAGGCCAGCACCGCACCGAATCCGGTCATCTGCGCGGCCGCCCGGGCGTGGCCCGGGTCTGTGGGCAGGCCTGGGTAGCGCACCCGGGCCACGTACGGGTGGTCAGCGAGGCGGCGGGCGAGTTTAGCGGCGTTGCGCTGCCCCTGTTCCAGCCGCATGGCCAGGGTGCGCATGCCGCGCAGTGCGAGGAACGTCTCCAGTGCGCCGGGCGTGGCCCCGCCCAGTTTCCGGCGACGGCGGAGCCGCTCAGCGAGTTCCGGGCTGTCAGCGACTGCAAGACCGAGGAGCAGGTCGGAGTGTCCGCCGAGGAACTTGGTTGCACTGTGCACGGTGATGTGCGCTCCCAGGGTGAGCGGGCGCTGCAGCAGCGGGGTGGCGAAGGTGTTGTCGACCGCCACAATAGCGCCGCCGGCATGGGCCGCGGCGCACAGCGCCGGCAGGTCGGCGATGTCGAGCAGCGGGTTCGTGGGCGATTCCAGCCACACCAGATCCGCGCGCCGCGCGGCAGCCGTTGCAGCAGCGGTGTCGGTGATATCAACCAGTTCGGCCTGCCAGCGCCCCTGCTGCTCGCCGTCGCTCAGCAGCGACCGCACCCCGGAGTAGCAGTCCGTCGGCGCCGCCACATGGGCGCCTGCCTGAAGAAGGCCCAGTACCGCAGCGGCGGCGGCCATGCCCGAGGAGAATGCGACGGCCTGCCCGCCCTCCAGTTGGCCGACGACGTCCTCTAGCGCCTCCCACCCGGCGGTGGCGTCATCGCGTGAATATTCCCGCCCGGTCATGCCCCGATCGCCCGCCCGGAAATTCGACGCCGCCACGATGGGAACGTTGAGCGGCTGGCCGGGCTCGTCAGCCGGCCGGCCTGCTGCGATAAGCGTGGTCTGCGGCCGCCGGCCCGGCCTGGAAACTCCTGACTGGTGAGATGACAGCTGGTCGTCGGACGTCACGTAGCCCTCCTGCTTGACGGCTCTCGGCAGATCCTTGAGTGCACTATACTGCACTTTAAGATGCAAGGAGAATGCTAGGGGTTCGGCATGGCTGAGACGGACGAGCGGGGAAAGCTGATCGGCGGACACGTCCGGCAATGCCGGACCGAGCGCGGCTGGACGCTGGACCAGCTGGCGGAGCGGTCCGGGGTAAGTAGGCGCATGCTGGTGAACATCGAGCAGGGCTCGGGCAATCCGAGTATCGCGACACTGCTGCGCGTCAGTGATGCTCTCGGCATCGGGCTGCCGATCTTGGTGGACGTGGACCGTTCAGCGGCCCTGCGCGTCACGCGTTCGGGGCAGGCGCCCGTGCTGTGGCGCGGCGCGTCCGGTGGCAGCGCTGTACTGGTCGCCGGTACCGAGCCGCCGGATGTGGTCGAGCTGTGGGACTGGACGCTCGGTCCCGGCGACGTGCACCATAGCGAGCCGCACGCTGCCGGAACTCGCGAGCTGCTGCTGGTGCTTGCCGGGCAGATCCGGCTCCGGGTCGGGCAGGCAGCCCAGCTGCTGGGCCCCGGCGACTCCGCGGCGTTCCGCAGTGATATCTCGCACAGCTATGCCAACCCCGTCACGCCCGACGGCCGCCGCGGCGACGCCGTGGCCCGCTTTGCTCTCACCGTCTTCGAGCCGCACGTCGGAACTGGCGGCACGCAATGACCGATACCAGGAGGCACGCGGAGCCGGCCAGCTCGGTCGCAGGCTGGCCGTGCACTCGGCTACCCGAGGTGGTCAGCGGTCCGCGCGAACGGCAGTAAGGAAACCGCCGCTCGACGACTCGGGGCCAGGGCGCCGGTAGGAGGCGGCGAGTTCGGCGCGGTCGTGAAGCTGCGATTGCCAGCCGTGCCGGCTGAGCCAGCCGGGGGCGTCCTCGCCCAGACCTCCCTTCCACAGCGCGATGTACTGGTCCATCGCCGGCATTCCCCGAGCCTGGGTGAGGAGCGCGGAATCGGCGATGGTGCCGTGCTCAAAGGAGAGCTGGCTGTCCGGCGCGGAGAACTCTCCGACCTCGGTGAGCAGGCGCACGGCCTCATCGGCCGTGAGGTAGAGCAGCAATCCCTCGGCGAGCCACGCTGTCGGCGCGGTGCGATCGAATCCGGCGGCAGCCAGCTCGGTCGCCCAGTGCTCGCGCAGGTCGACCGGAACAAGGGTGCGCTCGCAGTTCGGCACTGCCTCGCACCCGGCCAGCACCGCCTCCTTGAAGGCGAGTACCTCGGGGAGATCGGGCTCGAACACTCTCATGTCGTCCGGCCAGGGCAGCCGGAAGGCGCGCGAGTCGATCCCTGCGGCGAGCAGCACAACCTGCCGGCAATCCGCAGCGGCCGCGGTGAGGAGGTAGTCGTCAAAAACCGTGTCCGGACCACCGCATGGAGGGAGAACATCTCGCCCAGGGTGGCCAGCGGCCCCAGGGCGGCAAGGTCTTTCGCGGAGGTGAGTTCCTCGGGAAACGCCCCGGGAGCGGCGTCCACGAACGCCTGGGCGTACGGGTCGTTGAACAGCCGGTCCTCCCTTCGGCTCTCGCGCGCTCTCACAACCGCCATCCCCAGTGCCGTCTTCCCCGCACCCCCGCAGCGATTCCTGTGGTGCCATCACACGCCTCCTCATTCTACTCTTCATTCATCGCCAACGATACATCGTTAAAGATGTTTCGGTGGCGATGTAACCTTCCGGCATGGATGGTGGACAACTGCACCGGCTGGGAAAGCGACTGATCGAGCTGTCCTCACAGGTCACTGGAGAAGCCGGCGACCTGTCGCTGACTCCTGGGGAGGCCGCCGTCCTCGAAGACTTGATCAAGCACCCGGCCAGCTCCATCAGCGAGATCCACCAGCGGACAGGATTCGTGCAAAGTCACGTGTCCGCATCGGTGTCCCGCCTCAAAGCGCGCAGGCTGGTGGAAGCCGCTACCGACCCCGACGATGGGCGGCGCACCCGCGTCCGAGTCGCCGACGGCGCCGTCCACGCGATCACCCGCCGCGCAGCCCGCAGCATCGACGACACGATCGGCCACACCATTCCCGACCCCGACCAGGCGCGCCGGGCGACCGACCTGCTGGAGGAACTGGCTGGACTCTTGCTTGACCCGTGACCGGCCCTGTTGGACGTGGGCATGCCTGACGCGAGCTTAGACCAGCGGCGACATCGTCCCTCTCGTGCGCCTGCGCTTCGGCGGATCAGCCACGAGCCGGGGCTTCGCGCCCTACCTGGCCGACACCGATGAGTTCGAGGACTCCGTCCTCCTCGCCGACGCCCTCACCGGCACCCCCGAAGACCTTCTGGACTGCGCCTGCGAGCGCTACCCGCTGCCCCCGACGTCTGACCACCCGCCGACACAACACCGTCGATGCCTACGCGGGAACAACGGCCAGCTGCGCGCCTGGCTGCAGCTCGTCAAGGCGCATCTGCCTACAGACGCAAAGCTGCCGATCATTTTGCCGGGTTTTCTGCCTGGCCTCGTGGAAGCCGACTTTCTACCTTAATTCTAAGCTCCCAGCTCATGGCGTGAGTCAGCTGGACCCATGGGCGGGAGAACGTCTCTAGGAATGAGGAGAGCGATGGCCAAAGGTTTGCGTCGGACGCCCGCGGTCAGGCGGCGGGCCCTGTGGGCACGGACTGGCATCACGGTCGGAGCGCCGTTGTTGTTAGCGGCGACGATGACGGTCGCCCTCACGGGATCCCCGGCACGCGCCGTCACGCTCGCCGGCCGAGTTGCTCATGCTGCGCAGCCGGTGTCGTGTGGGTACGGGGTCTCGCTTGTGCGGCCAGCGCTGCGCCAGGGGTTCAATCCGCTGACCGCCAGCGATGCCCAGCTTCGCGCCGTCGACTTCCCTCCCCGCCCGTCAAGGCCCGCCTTGCTGGCGGTATGGCGCAAATACGCGGAGAGATACGTTGCCGGACACGTCGACCACGGCTCGTCGTGCCGGCTGCAGAAGGTCCCCCGCCAGGTTCCGCCGCCTGGGCTCACCAATCGGAGGACGCTTTCTCCTAGCCTGGTCCCGGCGGATGGCAGCGCCCCATCCTCTAATTGGGCAGGAAACGTCGACCACAATGCTCTCTACACCGATGCCGAGGCCGAATGGGTGGTGCCACTCGCACCCTGCGCGTCCAGGGCCGCGATCCGGGCACCACCTCGGCGGTCAGCTTCGAGGGCCGCCTCGGGCCCTTGCGGGCCGGGACCAGCCCGGCGACCCCCGCCAGCGAAAGGCCTGATCCCAGCGCCACACCGTGACCGGGTCCACCCCGAACGCCGAGGCCACCTCGGCCTGGCTGGCCGCGCGCAGCCGCACCAGCTGCACCGCGGCCAGCCGCCGCCCGGCCTCATCACCGGCATCCCAGGCAAAGGCGGCCAGGCCGTGCACCCATACCAGGCCGCCGGCGGCGCCGGTCACCAGGCCGACCCCCGGCGCGACCTGAACCGCCTCCGCGGGCAGCGCCGGCAACGGCAGCTGAGTAAGCATCGCCGCCATCATCCACCCCGCTCACCGTCGCGTGACATTACATCTATTCTCACACGCCAGTGGCCTGCAAACACGCACCGACACTCCGGAAATGCAGGTCAGCGACCCCGAGGCACCCAATCGAAGCGCTCTACGTCAGGAGTCCTGACCCCCAGGGGCGCCAGTTCATCGTGCCAGGCCTCGGACCCGCCGGTGAATCGCCCGCTCAGTCTCCAGCTCGGCGATCCGCCTGCGGGTGTCCACCAGCTCCGCCTGGTCGCTGCTCGTGATACCCGGCACCTGGCCGCTGCCGATGAGCTGCTGACCCCGCCAGGTATAGATCACCTGCGCGCTGATACCAAGATCATCCGCGACCTACGCCACCGGCCTTCCGGCAGCGACCAGGTCTAGCACCTTACGGCGGAACTCCGGCGGGTAACGTCTGGGCACACTGTCCTCCACGGGTCACTTGATGAGTGATCCGTCCAGCAACCGACCCCGGAAAACACGGCGCACATTATCCGCCACATATTCAGCCCTTCACCTCCTCACGCTGCGTCGGGGTACGGCGCGCCGATGGTGTAGAGCAGAGTGGCCAGGGCCGCCAGGCCATATAGCACCAAGGCGAGCCGGGTCCAGTTGATCGTCCGCGTCATGTTTCACCTCCTTCAGGGTCCCGCGAGGACTCACCGCGGTCGCTGCCGAATCCCGCGGGAAGTCTCGCACCGATAACTGCGGCCTCTCCTGCCGCAACGACTCGGCCACGCATCGCTATGGCGACCGCACCGCCGACGCCTGCGGCGATCACGAGGTCACCAGCGCTGATGACCTCTCTAAGCGGCGGGACGGGGATGACGTCGCCCAGGAAGGCAAGTCGCGTGGCATCGTCGGCGGGCTTGTGCTTGGGGCCTGTCGCGGTCGCGGGGACATGTGCCCGGACGGCGGCGTGCGGCGCGTACGGCATGCGGCCGTTTGCTGCGGTCACCAGGCCGTTGACGATCGCGCCCAGCGCGATGAGCCCAGCTGCCGCCTGCATCGGGCGCGACCACCGGACGACGTTGAGTGCGACCCACAACGACACGATGGCGAACGCGATCGCGAGCATCGAAACCCCGATGTCGTCTTGGAAAAACCGGCGTAGCGGCGCAAGGTAGTACTGTGCCGCTTGGACGGCAGCGGCCGACCACAGAAGCCACAGAGCGCGGAACTGCACAGTCTCGATGTTGGCCAGCCGACCGCCAATCGCGTAGCCGACGACCACACCGACAAGCACCGGTGTCAAGAGCAAGATCATGACTTGGAGCATTGACGTTCCTCTGTGGCACGACCCGAGAGATACGCTGCTGGCCTGGCGCCGTGGATGCAGCACCAAGATCAGCGCCGTCCGCGCCATCTCCGGGATTGCGGCTGATGTGCTTCTAGTGTCGTGGTCGGATTGAGCCGAAAACCTTGTGGCCCGCTCTTGTCACGGTGTGAGGCGGGCAGCAAGATCGCTGCTGCGAGGTATGACATGGTCCATCCCCAAGCACCCTTCCTCGGCGGGTATGAGAGCTGCTGACGTCAGCATTGCCGGTATAAGAATGCCTGCAGCCATAGCGATCAGGCTTAAGCATCGTTTCAGCATGACGAATTTCCTTTTCCCTAACATTCCTATTGATCACACGACCCAGATCAGTCACCGGAAAGCAGTCTTCCACCAGTTTGGTGTGACGGCCAGGCAGTAGATCGGCACTTGTCCGGCAGTTTAGTACTCCAGCCGGAGTTCGTGATCTTGTGGCGTGGCGGTGCTGGATGAGGCGGCCCTAGACGCTTAACCTCGATGATTCACGGTTGAGCCGACCTGGGCGGGCGAGGTTCGGCAAGCCGTTTGGGGCCTTGTTTCTGGGTTTCGGGGATGACGGCGGCCCGGCTGGCGGGCCGGGTGGCCGGGGGTTCCACGGGCCCCGGGTACTCCTTCCTTTGGCCGCTGGGGCGGTTTGGCGCTGGTCAGGGGGCCTGCGGCAGGGCG
>WNGQ01001067.1_pt1 | contig 28565 bp, 28 predicted proteins | sample 5407661 | NCBI WGS metagenome assembly WNGQ01 (sample SAMN13153382, study PRJNA577476) | soil metagenome | isolation source: 60 cm soil or saprolite under Garry oak tree replicate 2 | place: USA:California | collected 2016-06-15 | reverse complement strand
TGCCTCTGTCTGCCCTCTTGGAGAGAATGACCCATCGCTTAGCTGTCTTGACCGGTGGGGCGCGGGATCTCCCAGAGCGGCAGCAGACCTTACGTAGCACCATCGCATGGAGCTATGAGCTGCTCTCGGAGGGAGAACAGCGCCTCTTCCGACGACTTGCCGTCTTTGTCGGTGGCTGCACCTTGGAGGCAGTAGAGGCCGTTTCTCGTACGCTTGAGGACGAGACCATGCAGGTGTTGGATGGAGTCACTTCCTTGCTGGATAAGCACTTGCTGTACCAGGTGAAACAGGAAAGCGCCGAACCACGCCTGCTGATGCTGGAAACCATCCGTGAATATGGCCTGGAGTGCCTCTCCTCCTGTACTGAACTAGAGCAGAGTCGGCAAGCGCATGCCGCGTATTATCTGCGCCTGGCGGAGGAGGCCGAACCTCACCTGTTCGGAGCAGAGCAGTGGTTGGATCGGTTAGAGCGTGACATTGACAACCTGCGTGCTGCGCTGCACTGGTCGCTGGAATCAGCAGGGGAGGAAGAGATGCCACAGCGAGAGGAAACTGCCCTGCGTTTGGCTGGTGCGCTGGTGCGTTTCTGGATGATGCGTAACTCGCACCTTGAAGGACATCCCTGGCTGGAACGAGCGCTGGCAAAGAAGGCACATGTCAGCGCGTCTGTGCGGGTTAAAGCCCTGAGTGGGGCGGCCTGGTACGCCTTTCTCGATGGTGAAGTGGAGCAAGCAGAGCGGCTGGGGAAAGAGTGCCTGCAGGTGTACCAACAGGTCAGAGAGACCATGGAGACACGAGACGCAGCCTCCTCTTTGTTTTGGCTAGGGTGGCTCGCCATGCAACAGGACAACGAAGGCACGGTGCGCTTTCTCCTGGAAGAGAGTCGTGTGCTTGCCAGAGACGATGGCAACAAGCAGCCCCTCGCCTTTGCGCTCCATTTCCTGGCAGAGGCGGCAATCGTGCGAGGGAAATATGTCGAGGCCCGCTCCTTGCTGGAAGAAGGGCTGGCGCTCTTTCGCGAACAGCACAACACCGGGGAGATTGCCTGGGTGTTCCTGCGCCTGGGCTTCGTTCTCTTTGCCCTGGGAGATGGGGCATATGCAGGTGTGCTCATTGAGAACGGCCTGCACCTCTTCCAAGAGATGCAAAACAAGGTGGGTGTGGTCAGCGCGCTGTATCTCTTGGGGCGACTGGCCTTAGCACAGGATGAGGTGACCAAAGCACAGTCCTGGCTCGAAGAGGCGTTGGTGTTCTCTCGTGCTCTGGGGTTGCCGGAATTCACAGCGCATGTACTTTCCCAAGTGGGATGTATCGCTTCTTTGCAGAGGAACCAATCCGCGGCCACGGCCTTGTGGGAGGAGAGCCTGGCGCTCTTGCAGCAGGCCGGGCACAACGAGAGCTTGCGCCTCTGTCTGCAGCGAGCAGGAAGCGTGGTGGCACGACAAGGAGAAGAGGTCTGGGCAGCACGCCTGTGGGGAGCTGGCGAAGCACTGGATGTGGCCTCTGGTCGCCGGAGCCCGTTCCTCCTGACCGTCAGGCGCACTAACACCGAGCAGGTAGCCTATGAGCAACAGATCAGCGCCGTTGGCAGGCATCTGGGAAAGCAGGCCTTTGCACACGCCTGGGAGGAAGGGGGCAGGATGACCCCGGAGCAGGCCCTTGCCGCACAAGGACACCCTCTGCTCTCCGACCAGCCTCCCGCGCACGCCAACCCGAAGGCCAGGGCGAAGGTTCACAAGCGGCTTGCGCCATCCTCCCCACACGAACTGACTGAGCGCGAGGTGGAGGTGGTGCGCTTGGTGGCACAAGGACTGACTGACGCCCAGATTGCAGAAGCGCTGGTGATCAGCCCGCGTACTGTTCATACGCACCTGCGTTCCATCTATAGCAAACTCAACATTACCTCACGCCATGCGGCGATGTACTATGCGCTCACACACCACCTCGTCTAGCGGCATCACGTCCTCTCCTCACCTCTCGCTTCCACCTGTTCCCCTCGTTCATCGCCGAGAAGGGCATGCCGTTGCCTAGGTAATGCTCGCATCTGAGCGCTTTCACCGTCCACCACGTGATTCCACAAATACCCTGACCTGCCGATGTATCGTGGCATCTCATGCCATAGACTAGCTTGCAACAGGTAGACGTGTTTGAACATGTTGAGATTGGAAAGTAATTCAATGAGGAAGAAAGGTATGAGAAAGACGACCCAGGAGGCGTTTGCGCCGTTGCGCACTTCCAGCACCGCTCTGCTGATCAGTTACCGCGGCAATGGTCAGGGGATCGGCACCCCAGTCGGCATACGCGTCGTCAATGGCAAAGCCTACTTTACGACCTGGTCCACCACCGGGAAGATCAAGCGCATTGCCAACAACCCGCGAGTGACCCTGGCTCCCTGCACACGACAGGGAAAAGTCCTCGGTCCAACGATTGAGGGCATCGCACGCCGCCTGGAAGGCGCAGAGGCCAGGCACGTGCGCACTGTTTTCGGCGGAGCCGTCACCTACTGGATCTGGATACTCATCTACAAACTGCTCTTCCGTGCGCAACCAGTCCTGTATGAAGTGGTGCCACATGCATAAACACACCTCGACCTGGTCCCTACGCCCTATCAAGTTATGAGGCGCAGGGGCCCTGTTGCGTATTGCTTCGTTCATAACCCACAAGCGAGAAATACCTTGTTAAAGAGATGATAAGCCCCTGCTAAGTTCTCAGATGCTTTTTACCATATCCTATGACTGTCATATGGAGAAAAAACTTAGTAGAAGAAAGAGGAATCCATGTCCCACACATTACTCCATCAGAAGGCTCTTCAGAATTTCAAAGCCAGTCTGCATGGCGAAGTGATTAGCCCGAACGACGAGGGCTATGAAAGCGCACGCCGTGTCTGGAATGCGATGGTTGATAAGCATCCCGCCTTGATTGTTCGTTGTATTGATGTCTCCGACGTGATCAGTGCTGTCCAATTTGCACGCAGTCAAGACCTCACCGTGGCAGTTCGTGCAGGAGGCCACGATGTGAGTGGGCATGGGGTCTGCGATGATGGGCTGGTGATCGATCTCGCTCCGATGAAGGGGATTCATGTTGACCCAAAACGGCGTATTGCATGCGCCGAACCAGGTCTGACCAGCGGGGAGTTCCTACGCGAGACACAGAAATTCGGGTTGGCCATTCCATCAGGGGTCTTCTCCAGTGTTGGCATCTCCGGCCTCACCCTGGGCGGCGGCATTGGCTGGCTTTCGAGCAGATATGGTTTGACCATCGATAACCTGCTGTCAGTCGAGATCGTCACGGCTGATGGGAGCTTGCTTACGGCCAGCGCAACCGAGTACCCGGACCTCTTCTGGGCCGTGCGTGGAGGAGGCGGCAATTTCGGCGTTGTCACCGCCTTGACCTTCCAACTGCACCTGCTAGCCCGCGTACTCAGAGGGGGCGCGATCCATCCAATGGAGCGATCGCGCGAGGTGTTGCGCTTCTACCGTGAGTACACCCGGCAGTGTCCCGATGAACTGACCGTCAACGCCAGCCTAGTCACGGGACCGGACAGTCATCCGGTGGTCATCCTCGATGCCTGCTACTGCGGTGATGACCTGGCTGAGGGTGAGCGGGTGCTTGCGCCCCTTCGCACCTTTGGACCACCTATCGTCGATCTGATCCGTCCCATGTCCGTGTTGGAGAACACGACGCTGTTGGACTTTGCCAACCCCTCCGGTCGATACTACTTCTATCATGCGGAATCGCTGCCGCATCTGAGCGATGAGGTGATCGATACGGCCATCGCGTTTGGTTCGACGTGTTCCTCGCCTCTCTCCGCCATTGTGTTCTACCAGATTCACGGCACTGTGATGCGGGTCGACCCCGATGCGACGGCCTTTGCCCAGCGCCACGATTACTACATCCTCGAGATGATCGCCCAGTGGGCAGAAGGTGAGGCGCAGCCGCACATGGAGTGGGTTCACCGCTTCGGAGCAGCCATCAAGCCGTTCGCTAGCGAGGGCGTCTATGTCAACTTCCTGACGGAAGAAGGCGAAGCACGCATACGGGCCAGCTACGGCCTCAACTACGAGCGGCTGGTGCAGATCAAGAACAGGTATGACCCGACCAATTTCTTTCATATAAACCAGAACATCAAGCCGACAAGATAGGGGAAGGAAAAGGGCAACGACATGTTCAAGAGAAGAAAACCTGGGAGAACTTCTGCAAAGGATATTGTCCCCGCGCTGGAAATTCAACTTTTGAGCCATCAGGATATCGAGCCATTTTCTCTGATGGTCAAGCAAGGAGAGATCTTTGGCCTTGTTGGGCCAGGTGGGTCGGGAAAATCGACCATCATTGACCTGCTGAGCAGCAGAAAGACTCCCATCGATGGCGCGATCAGCATCATGGGCTACGATAATCGGCGCTGCGAGCACCAGGCACGGAAGCTTGTTGGAGTCGTGCCACAATCGGAGCCAAACACGCTTGGTGAAAGCGGCACGCCTGCTGAACACCTGCACTTCCATGCCCAGCTCATCGGGATGAGCGAGCGGCTGGCACACAAGCGTATTCCACTTGTGCTGGCAACGGTAGGGTTGGTACGGTACGAGCATCTCCAGGTCAGCGCCTTCTCTTCCGCCTTCAAACGACGCCTGGCCCTTGCGCGTGCCCTGTTACACGATCCACCACTGCTCTTGCTCGATGAGCCTACACGCGATATAGAAGAACACGAACGTGTTGCCTTCTGGGAGATGCTGTTTGCCCTGCGAGCCCAAGGGAAAACGATCCTGCTCACAACACGCGATTGGGAAGAGGCCAGTACGCTGTGCGATCGGGTGGCTCACCTCTCACAAGGAAAACTTCAAGCAGTCTGGGAGCGTGCAGCACAGAAAGACGCGGCTAGCGAGAAATTTTGTAGCCGAGCTGCTGAGCCCAACTGAACGTATCCTGTGTACTCCACAACTCGATCATCTTGCCCTCGGCAAGACGAATGAAGTCGACGCCGGTCAAGACAGCTTCCTTGCCTGTAGGAGGAAACCCGGCGAATGTGCTGAGGTGGGTTCCCTGCAGGACGAAGCGAAAGGCGACCGTATCACCTTCGGCAATCATCTGCTCGATGGTGATCTGCGCATCAGGAAAGCCCTCTCGAAAAGCCTTGACGGCCTCTTTCACGCCTGCAGGGCCAGGGACCTGGTTTGGGGTGCGTGTGATCGACAAAATCCGCTGCCAGGACTTCATCGGCAAGCGCCGGATCGCCTGTACTCCATAGCTCGACATACCTTCTGACAATTGTCTTATTCGCCTCAATGTCCATGATCTGTTCTTTTCTTTGAGGCAATCCGGTGCCTACCCCCGCATTGACCCATCAGGCAGAATCGTCCCGTGAAGTGACCTGGCTGCCGCAAGCTGCTCTGGCGTGATTATCGCTCCGATGAGCCTCGCACTGCTCAAGTTGGCGCCCGCTAGGGTCGCTCCTGCGAGGTTGACTCCGCTCGAATCGGCTTCTCTCAGGTCAGCCCCCCACACGTAGGCATGGCTCAGATCTGCCCCGTGTAGATCAACAATCGGTTTTGCTCCCTCAATCAGATGGGACTCGTGCAGGAACTGGAGGCTGAATCCCGTCCATTTCCAGTTGAAGACATACCCTCCGATGATGACCGTGATCAAGGCTGCAAGTACTACTCCAAGCAACACTCTCCATAGCAACCGCCGCTCGGTCATCCGTCGCTTACTTTCTGCCGACGGCAGAGACGTAAAGAGCGGCAGAAGGCGAGCGCCATTCCCCGCACCTCTTGTCGATTTTTTGCTGGCAAATCGCTGCGGTTATTTTACAGTATAGGTTATAAATTGTACATCTGTTATTTTGATATGGTTCTACCAACTATCGGGTGCTGAGGGTTACAAAAGGAAAGAGAGGTTGCTACTGTAAGAAAAAAACTCAAGAACAAAGGTAGGATCCTCTCATGTACGTGACAATATCGCTCAAGATCGACCTGGATGCAACCGCCCTCTCAGCCAAATGGAAGATCAGATCCAGGAAGCAGGAAGAGATGCGATAAAAGAAGCGCTCAAGTAAGCCATTGGAGGGACGGAAGAACAACAGAAAAGGTGCCCGGCCTGCGACGGAGGGTTTCTTGGTCATGGCCTTAGGATGCCTACTGTCTTAATTGTCGGTGGGCTTCAAGTTTGACCAGCTCCATAAGATATTCGATGACCAGATAGCTCTCGAGTTCTTTGCGTTCCTCTTCTGTAAGCGAGCCGTCACGCTCAGTATGGACGAGTTCGTATGCTCGTTCAGCTACCTCAGAAGAGGGATGGAAAGCAACGATTTGTTCAGGAGTGGGATGATTCGCGAGAAACTGTGCAATTTCAGTGGCGGCTTGTGTTTTGAGAAGCATAGCCACTGCCTCCTTCTCTAGAAAAGGATGTCACGCTCAAACGCATTGAATGCTTCGTTCTTGACGATACATCAAAAGCATATCATAGAAGTGGCTGCGTTGCAAAACCACGGTGAGGACAGATAGCCTTACGGGAAATCGATGCTCCGCCGATTTTGGTGAACTGAAGCGTTTATGCAAGGATCTCTCGCTTCGTGGTTAGCTTCAGAAGCAATTTGAGGCGATAAGAAATAGCTCTGCAATAGTTGAATCACCAAATACGACGGAGATCCACTGAACTAGCAGAGAGATCAAAGTGGAGGGTTCCTTACTCGAGGAAACTGGGGACCACGCGGATTTGCTCTTGAGCCAAGATAGGATGCCACCAGTACAATTCCTGCCATCAAGACAGGATGTCGCAGCCATGCCAGGCAGGTGGTTGCTTCGAACGCATTTCTGCCTGTTCTATCAGATAAACGAGGGTATTACCTCTTATCTTCTAGATATGATTATCAATCATACATTCTATTTCTTAGCGTATTATATATATATATTGATCATATATATACTGCTGATAAATCAGCCTGAGAAGAGTGTTGAGAGGGTGATAAAAGAAGAGATTAGAGCGGGAGACGGGACTCGAACCCGCGACAGCCTGCTTGGAAGGCAGATCGTCACATGATTGCCGCTCGCTTCCTATAAAATGGCTCTGGGAGTGCATTCATACACTTCGACTGTGATCCACGCACATCTGAGGCAGATAGTCGCCCGCATTTTGAGGCAGATGGTTATGGATCTATGCACAGGAAAAAGTATACGCGCTACCTTCTCGAAAGGCAAGAGAGGCAGATGGTCAACCACCCAGGAACGCAGCGCTGCCCTTCGCTCTCATGCTCATTGACAGCCTTTGGAAATCCTTCGCATCCCCACGGATTGGCAACGAGATCGTAGGTGCAAGAACTGGAAGGCGAAAGACCTCAAAGCGTTCTCACCGATGTCGAAACCGCATTGAACAGGAACAGAGAACAGCGTCGTCCCTCTATTCAGTAGAGCTCTGCCTTCAGATGTGCGACAATATCCAGAGCATAGATTATAAGGGACATACCTCAAGATGACCAGAAAAAACAGGCAATTTCCTCCACAGGAGGAACCGCCACCGCTAAGACAGGTTCGTTATGTCGTCACCACCGCGCCGCGGACAAGCGATCCGGTTGACGGCTATTACGCCGCATTCCGAGATGGCTTCTTCTTTTGTACCGGGGAAGGAGCCAGCAGGGAAGAGGCCATTGCCGACCTGCTCCCCAAACTCGAGGAGTATCTTCTGAGGCAATGGCAAGAGAGCAAACACAGACTCCTTCCCACTCCGCTCTCTTCCGATGAAGTGGTGAGCACCGTGGTCGTCTCCATCCCTGATGTCTTTGGAGAGAGGTACGCCCTGCCCGACGAGCAGAGGCGCAAACGACTGCAAGAGCGGCCACGGGTCGCCATCTATATCCAGAAGGTACCCGACAGACTGCCAGAAAGTATCAAACAGCACTATGCCTCCCGGCTCAGTGAATGCCGGACGTACGCAACACAGCAGGGGTGGCAGGTCGTTGCCATCTACAATGAGGCAGAGCGCCCGGAGAAGACTCCCCTCCTCGACGATATCCGGGCGGGGAGAGTGGATCTCGTCCTGGTTCACTCGCTCCATGAACTCAGCCGTGAGAAGAGTGAGGTGCTCACGCTCTATGGAGAGATGAGGGCTGCGGTCGTCCGCCTTCACGAAAAAGGGGCAGGCGACTTTGAGTCCATCTTACAAGAGGATGAGCGCTTCACCGCCTTCATCTTCCAGCTTGATCCGACGCTCCGACCCGCATGGGTCGATACCTATACAGCAGCACGCCGTCGCAGCGGGACGAGCCACTCACTCTCATCCACACAAGCACAAGAACAGGAGCATCCCATGAGCTATATCGAGCAGAGAAATGCGCGTCTGGCCCTCTCCCGCGAACTCAAGCATGAGATCGAGACTGCTATCTATCTTCACGCTGCCACAGAAACCGAGCTTGCCGAGCGGGAAGCCCGCTGTAAGGCTCTGGCAAAGCAACAGGGATTGAAGGTCTTGACCATCTGCCAAGACCTGATCACCGCTGAGGAGAAGGACTATCGTCGCGCGCTCGTACACCTCTACCTTCCCCCGATCCCGTTTGACATCATCGTCGTAGATGATCTGACCCAATTTGCCGAGACGCGAGAGAAGGCGGATGATATTATCGCACAATTCTATCAGCAGCATTGCTATGTGCTTCCTGTCACAGGAGACGACTTCAAAAGTCTCGATCAACGTCTCGAAGACGAGGACAAGCAGAGGCAGGAGGGAAGTGAGGACCTGTAGACAGACCAAAAGTGCTCATGGTCCGAAGCATTTGAACACGGCAAGAGGTGGGCAAAATAAGAGAGACTCAAAGCAGAATGGAGGTTACGGTTGCTTGAAACCGGCCTCAACCAGCGCCTGCTCAAGCAAGTCGCGTACTCCCAGGACATCAGCCCACTGCGCCAGGTAGGGAACATCAAGGGCTGCGCCCTGCTGCTTGATGATCCCCAAAATATCATTCCACTGGCGTGCAGAGGAGCGCCCTCCCATCTCAAACCACTCCAGTTTGGTCAGGATGGCGTCCTCTGCCGAGGCCACCCTCACCGGTCGTGTTCCTGCTTCCAGGACGTGCGTCTGGGCGCGACGCGCTTCTTCTCTCGTGAAGGCGTGCCGTTTGAGGGGAATCAGATCGACCTTGAGCATGGTGTTGAGGTGGATGACGTTGTAGGGCAGGCCGCGTCGAACCGCGTCTTTCCACGCCTGCTCGTCGACGTAGTAGTCGCTCTGGAGGGCCTGCACAAGCGAGCGGACCTGATTGGTCCCAACATCAGCAATCACGTCCACGTCCTGCGTGCGCCGAGCCAGACCGTGGAGCGAGCTTGAAACCGAACCGCCGATGTAGTACGTGATGCCAAGCCGCTCGAACGCTTCGATGAGCGCCTCCATGACATCGTGATACATCGACATTGGTGGTCTGTTCCTTTCTTTACCGCATTCCTCGCCACCCCTGCCATCACCAGTCAGAGCACTGGGAGGTTGATACCGCTTTCCCATCTCTGCCCACTGCTGGTTCGTCGCGCTCAGGCGGCTCGCAGCCCTGCATCCACCAGTGCTCGTCGCCACGTGTCCGTCATGTCGAGAGCTCCAGCCCACTCCTCAAGAAGAGGCAGATCGAGGTCTAGTCCCTGCACTTTGAGCATGCCCAGGATGTCATTCCATTCGGCATCGTCCTGCATGCCATCGGTCCGTGCTTGCTCGTCTCGCTGGTAGCGCTGCACCTTGAACAGGAGCATTTCGGTTGCCGAGGCAAGCTGGATAGGAGGATAGCGCTCATCAAGCGTATGGCCTCGGATCAGTTGGCGCATCGAGGGAGCAAATGCATCTCGTTTCGGGAAGACCACATCGACCTTCATCAGCGAGTCCAGGTGAATCAACGGAAACGGCCTGTGCTCTCGCACGGCCTCTCGGGCCTCATCCTCATCGAAGAGGTAGTGCTGCTCAAGCACTGCGAACAACGAAGGAAGCGTCTGATCGCCCAGGTCGACGCCCAGGTCGATGTCCTGCGCCAACTGCTGCATGCCATGAAGCGAGCTGGCAATCGAGCCTCCCAGGTAATACGGCACACGCAGTTTTTCGAGGGCACGCCGAGCAGGAAGCATGACCGCGAGCAGTTCGGTCGGCTGAAGATGCCAGCCCTCGCGTATCTCTAGCGCTACCCGCACGCGCTGGGCGAGGCCAGGTCCATAGGAGCAGGAGAGCACATGCACTGCCGCTTCTTGCTCGCTGGCCTCGCGCTGGCGCTCCCGCCAGGCATGGATGGTTGACCAGAACGCGCTGTGGGTCAAGGATTGCACGAGTCTGAACCGCTTGCTCATGGGAGCCCTGCGGATCAGCTCAATCATGATCCGCTCGGCATCGGGATGGGTATCGACGGACTGCGTTCTCATCTCTTGCTCCTCTCGTGCATAGTGTACGAGGATTGCTCTAGCTCGTCAAGGGGAGCAGAGAGGAAACCTGGAATGCTCCGGCTGCTGCCCATTCTGGATCAGGGGATGAAACGAAGGCCTTGCATACAAGCCTCTACGTGTAGTCCATTAGTGCCCCTCTGCACTCCCAGTGTCTGACAAGATCGAAGGAACGGTTCTGTTGTCAGACACGAGACCTCTCCCTGTCTGACCCACGAGTTGCGCAACGAGGTTGGAGAGACAGGGTAGAGGAGCACAACAGATCTTGGCTGGGCAGTCCGAGGGCTCTGGCGGTTAGAGGAAGGGAGACGTGGGAACAGGAGCTGCTTCAGAAAGGACGCCGGCCTTGCGAAACGCCTCCCATAAGGCTGGCGGGATTGGTGTTTGCAAAGCTGATCGGTTGGTGACCACTTCAGTGGGAGATTCGGCCCCAATGACCAGCGCCGTCACCGCCGGGTGAGCCAGGGGAAATTGCAGCGCTGCCGCCGCTAACGGAATCTGATACTCCGCACAGATCTCCTCCAGCTGCTGGACACGAGCGAGAACCGCAGCGGAAGCCGGTGCATACTTGTAGTACGCTCCGGCAACGGCCCCTGAGGCCAGGATACCCCCATTGAAGGCGCCTGCTAACAACACGCTGATCCCTCTGGCATGGCACAGGGGGAGGAACTCCGAAAGCGCCTCCTGCTCCAATAACGTATACTGTCCGGCCAGCAACAAGCAGTCGGGATCGGCAAAGCGCGCGAAATCGGCCAGCATGCGCCACTGATTCATCCCCGCACCGATGGCCTTGACCACCCCCTGACGACGCAATTCGACCAGTGTAGGGAACGCGATGTCTAAGGCTTCACGATAGCACTCATCTGGATCGTGGAGCAGGAGCATCTCCACCGAAGTGAGGTGCAACCGCTGCAAACTTTCCTCAACGGTACGCAAGATCCCCTCGCGGGTAAAATCAAAGCGGGTCCCCCCCGTCTGCCATCAGGTGCCGTCCCACCTTCGTCGAGAGCACGTAGCTCGAACGCGGCACCTGTGCTAGGGCGGTGCCCAGATAGGTTTCACTCAGCCCTCCTCCGTAGTAGGGAGCGGTATCGAACCAGCACATCCCCTGCGAGAGCGCCGTGTGGATCACCGCGCTGGACCGTTCCTGTCCGACCGGGACTCCCGCTTTGTATGCCGTTCCCGCCGCCAAGGGGGCGGTCCCTAGCCCGATGCGAGGAATGAGCAAGGAGGTTCGGCCAATGCGGGCCGTTGGAACTGCTGGGTTGGTCATAGGGAGTTTCCTTCCTGTTTGGTTGCTTGTTTCCCCTCGTGCCAGTGAACGAGATCATGGTCCCGATCGCAAACCCATCTGCGTCCTGGCTGTCCAATCTCTTTGGACAATTCCGTGTCGTAGTAGCTCATCCGGTAGAGCGTGTCCAACAGCGCCGCAGTGGGATTCTTCTCTGTCATGAGGTGATGCAAAAACGACGACACAGAATGTTATAATTTACAGGTTGCGTGCGAGGCGAACCGATCGGCCAGACGCTCAGATGCGTCTACGCAGGAGCCATGTCGTCGCCCTTTCGACCGACGTAGAGGAGATGGCGCGAGGCTCCCACGGTCGTCTCGTCGGAGCTCACTTCTTCTAACAGGTCGAGCCACAGCTCGCGTCGGGGCCCTTGGAGCTGGTTGTAGCTCTCATCGTCGGCTGAGATCGCCGGCTCGACGCCGGCGAGTACGATGGTCTGGAGGCCTCTCGCCTCGTGCAGTGGCCTGATCTCCGAGACGCGAGCAAGGTAGCCCCGAAAGCCGCCTCTGGGCTGATCGTCTGGACGCCTCCCACGGTCCAGCAGGAAGCGCACTTCCTCGCCACGCTCGATCCACTCCGGCACTCTCCTCATCAAGTCGCCGAGGATGCCCAGTCGCGAGAGGTGTGTGGAAAACAGCAGTCCCCCGCTGCGCAGACGATCTACCGCCTGGCGAACGGCTTGGTATCGGTCCTCCTCGAAAACTAGATGGTACAGAGGCCCCATGAGCAGAACCGCGTCGAAGGCCGTGCTCGGCACGGCCTGGAGGTCTCGTGCGTCAGCCACGACACACTGCACCTGTCCCAGCAGTCGCTCTGCGGCGAACCGGAGCTGACAGCGTTGCAGCAGGGCCGCTGACAGATCGACCGCCGTGACGGAATAGCCGCGTCGGCACAGAGCGAGCGTGTACCTTCCCGTCCCGGCTCCGATCTCGAGGATGGAACCTGCAGGCGGCAGGTAGCGCCACGTGAGGTCGTACTCGAGCTGATGCAAGACGAGCCGCGCGTCCTCGTCCTCCACGTCGCGGTCGTAGAAGACGGCGATGTCGCTGATGTCATCTCTCACGCTTCTGTCTCCTTTCCTCGTGGGAAATACGGTGCAAAGTGAGCTTTGCTTACGCTACATGACGCACACGTTTCCAGTCATGCGCGCTGTGCTCCCAGTGGTGGTGGCTGTTCCTTCAGGCTATGTTGGCATTGAAGAACTCCACCAACACGGGAGCCAGGACTTGCGGAGCTACCTCGTGGGTCTGACCTTCCAGGGTGCGATGCTGGGCATGGGGCATCGCCTTGGCAAGCGCCAGCGCCGTGACGTGCATAAAGGGATAAGAAGCCCCGCCGTCCATGACGAGTGTAGGAACAGCGACGCTGGCTGCTTTCTCGGTGGGAACCGAGGCATCTTCACCCATGACGGCGGCGTCGTAGGCCAGGGTGGGCGCGACCGCTTCCCACATCGGCCACAGGGGATGCTGGCGCACCCTATCAAGGTGGTCGGCGGGCATCCCCGTCAACAGCATGAAGAGCGCGAGCGCATCGCCTCGGCGACCTTGTGCCAGCACTTCCGCAAGCTGCTTTCTGTAATCCATCCATGCGAGCCTAGCAGCCTCATCAGAATTGTACGGTGTCTCGTACATGGCCAGTTTCTTCACCTTGTCACCGAGCTTGATAGCTGCCTCCATGGCAAGAGCTGCGCCGGAGGAGATCCCGAACACGGCTGCCTGACCACCCGCTTCGGTGATGAGGGCTTCGATGTCTTCAATTTCACGTTCAACGGCATACGGTAGCGTATCCGTACTCTCGCCTCGTCCCCGACGATCGTAGTGAAACACGGTGAAGTGCTGTGCCAGAAGTGGAGCGAGTTGCGCAGTCTCTGAGTCCATCGCTCGTTGTTCGAGCGCCCCACCCACGAGGATGATCGCCGGTCCCTTCCCTAACTGATCGAACGCGATGGTCGTGCCGTCCTTGGAAATGACTTTTTTCACGCTGTTCTCCTTCTATGTGAAGATGTTTCCAGGCCCTCGACTGGAGCCGGAGATCGCCGCGCCGACATCTGTCTGTGCTGCCCCTCGGCTATGGCCAACCGACACCCGGGGCGGGCACCTCGATAGTGAGCACCTGACCTGTTCGTGCCGCTTCCGGCGCCCAACTGGCGGGCGGATACTCGGCTGCCATCAGAAACAGGGTCCTCCTGTCCACGCCTCCCAGCATGCAAGCAAAGCAGCCGCGGTCGAGATCGATGGTCTGCAACACCTCACCACCTTCGCGAACACGCATGCAGCGCCTGGCAGGGACGTCCGCGTACCAGATGGCATTTTCGGCATCGAGGCACATGCCGTCTGGGTAGCCGCCGCCAAGGTCGGCCCACACCCGCCGATTGGACAGACTGCCGTCGGGTTCGATGTCGAAAGCCGTCAGTCTGTGCCCGTAGGACTCGGCCAGGATCAGCGTCGAGTTGTCTGGGGTCACAACCATGCCATTCGCGAAGGCGCATCCATCGGCTACCTGCCGAACCTCGCCATCGGGTGTGACCAGAACCAGGATGCCGGGGGCGAACTCGCCGCCTGGGAAGTTAAAGCCGAGGTTTCCGATGTAAGCGTTGCCCCGGCCGTCCACGACCATGTCGCTCCAGGGGTAGCGAGACAGGTTGCTTAGATCAGCATGAGTCACCAGCCTCCCATCGTGCTCCCGGCGCAGGAGCAGTCCGTCGCGCATGGAGACGATGAGCAGGCGCCCATCAGGCAGGAAGCCGAGGCCCATTGGGGCGCCCGCGATGCGGGCGATGACTTCCTTCTTGCCCGCCAGATCGCAGGCCTCGACCTCCTGTGCACCAAAGTCGGAGGACCAGAGGCGGTTGTTGTGCCAACGCGGTGACTCGCCGAACATGAGACCGGTCAACAGGGTTTGCAGTTCAGGCATGTGAAGACTCCTTATTTCACCACGCGGAACGAGAGGTGGGTGGCTCCCGGTGTCTCAAGCGTTCGTATGTGTTCCAGGTGGATCGGTGATGCGCCCAGGTGATCGAAGAGGCGCACGCCCTCACCCAGGAGCACATGGGCAATGCTCATATGGAATTCGTCAAGCAGACCCGCCTGCAAGGCTTGTTGGACGGAGCTTGCCCCATGAAGGTCAACATTTTTCTCGCCTGCAAGTTCCTTTGCTTTCTTCACCGCGCTTTCAATGCCAGCGGTGACAAAGTGAAAGTGCGTCTTGCCCTTTTTCACGGATTCTCGCGCATGCGATTGCAAGACAACCACAGGCACGTCTATAAACGTGCCATCGGGTAAGACCCACCCATTCTCACTATCAATCTGATCGAAGCTTCTGTGCCCCATGATCACCGCGCCGGTCTCGCTCAGCGCATCGCCCGCGACTGCATAGAACTGTTCCATGGCGCTGCCCATCCAGGCGAAGAGCAGTGATGGGTCACCATTGCTATCAGCGATAAAGCCATCGAGGGAGACCGATAGGCCAAACAGAACTTTTCCCATGGTTTTCTCCTTTCCTTTGGTCCTCTTTCGTTGTCGTTGAAAAAAGTCGACTGTGTTTCATCCAGGTGGAGGGTCGTCCCTTCGCGCCTCGTGCTTTCTCCGGTCTCGCAGACGCAAAGCACGCGCCCACTCGTCGGCAGCAGAGAACAGGGAAGAACGCGCTCACGATCTTTGGTCTGCCAGCATCATCGCCTGCCAGGCGGCAACCAACACCCACAGGCAGTTGGAGAGGACAAACAGCCTGTCAGCCCATCCATCTAATCCAAGCACCCCTGCCGGGAGTTGTGTCGGTGCGTGCTGAGGCAGCTGGCCGCCATTTACCTGGGCGAATTGAACCGTCATCAGAACCAGGGTTGTCCCCAACAGGACGACGCTTATCCAACTCAGGTTCGCAATCCGGAGGAGCAGCGATTTCGCGCCACGCCACGCGTGCAGGCGGCCAAGGCTGACACTCAGCAACACTGCCGCAATGGGAAAGCCGCCAAGCCCAAGCACCCCTGCGATACTATGCCCAAGGTCATGAGTGACATCAAAGACGGAAGCCATGGCTTCGCCAAGGCCCGCGATGACCAGAAACCACAGGCCGACTTTCCCGGCTTTGGTTTTCACCTGTGACCAGATCGCGACCACCAATGCCCATGAGCTCATCCCCCAGGCGAGGAACATCAGCGACAACACCCAGCCGTAATGGCCAAGGGCATATTCACTCACCATGCGAAAGGCTGGATCAAATTCTGGGCTCAGGACGTGCAAGCTGACAAGCAACAGAAGAACCGCCGCCGCCGCCGCGATGGAGAGGCGTGCTGCTGTGACTTCGATCTTCGGTGTATCGCGCATTAAAACTCCGTTTTTCATATAAACTCCTTTCCTTTGAAGGTCGACTCAGCCCTTGAAGAACTCTACCAATACGGGAGCCAGGGCCTCCGGGATGATGTCATGGGTCTGACCGGAGAGGGAGCGATACGAAGCCGTGGGAAGGGCATCGGCGACCGCTTGCGCCGCGTGGAGCATCCTTACCTGGTTCTCCCCGCCGCTCATCACGAGCGTGGATATCGGGATGGAGGCCATCCGTTCGGAAAGCTTCGGCATGTCGCCCAGAAGAGTAGCTTCATAGACGAGGGTGTGCGCTATGTCTTCGAGTGCCGGCCAGAATGGCGCCTGCTGCAACTGGGTAATAACTTCAGCTGGAATGCCCACCGCTGATCTTTGAAAGAGTTCGACCGCCTCGCCTCGACGACCCGACGCTATCAGCTCGGCAAGCTGCCCCACAAGATCCTTGAACCGTTGAGAACTCTGGGCATCGACCAGGAATGGCGGATCGTACAAGGCCAGTTGCGTGATGGTGAGGCCGCGAGCCGCCGCCATCAGGGCAAGGATAGCGCCGGAGGAATACCCGAATACGCACGCCGATCCCCCGGCTTCGGTGATGAGGGCTTCGATGTCTTCGATCTCGCGCTCGATGGCATAGGGAACTGTGTCCCCGCTCATCCCTCGACCCCGGCGATCATAGTTGAAAACGGTGAAGTGTTCTGAAAGCAGAGCTGCCAATGGCTGACCAGTCGACCTATCGTTGAACGCGCCAACCACCAGGATGAGCGCGGGTCCCTGACCTGACTGATCAAAGGCGATGGGCGTGCCGTCTTTGGAAATGACTGTGCTCATGGTATGCTCCTTCTGCGCTCTTTCGCTCCTTTCGAGTGAGAGGAGCGTCAAGTTCAACTGACTCATCATGTTGAGCACTCCATAGAGTGCTGATTGATCCTGGAGCCTGCCGGAAAGTCGAGTCGTGCCATCTGCTTCCTGCACAATCTCCAATCCCTCCAGATAGTCGTGCCAGGACGGGTCCAGATGCCCTTTGATACGGATCGAAACATACATGCGTGGCCTCGTGATCTGCAAGCTGTGTCGTGTTCTCTCTTGAAGTAAGTATAGTCTGGAAGTGGGGAACTGGCATCACCTGTATTTATGATTGAACGGGTGATTGGCTCCTCACCATTGGGGAATTGTTGGCCCACGCAATCCCCCAAGAGACCTCACCGACGCTTTGCGCTGCTCGAATTAGAGGTGGTGCAACTGCGAAGTCTTCGCGATAGCTTCGGCGCGTCGGCTCACGCCCAGTTTGCGATAGATACTGCTGATCTGGGTCTTGACCGTATTGGGGGAGACGATCAATGCTTGGGCCATCTCGGCATACGTCCGTCCGGCGACGAGCAGTTGCAATACCCGCTGCTCCTGCCGACTCAGCGGCTCGATGAGCCCTCTTTGGACGGCATGCTGTGGTGAAGGTGACAGGGCCTGTTGTGTGGTGGCAAGTGGTGCATCTCTTCCCTGCGTGGACCTGCCCTCCTCCTGCTCGAAAGTTGCCAGCAAGCGCAAAACAGAGGGCCTGGAAATGGATACAGCGGGAGCACCGGGTTCGCCATCTTGCAGGGCTGCCAGGAGCGCCTTGAGCACGTGTTTCATCGGTGGACCAGCATCCAGATACACACGGATGTATCCCTCTGGTTCCGTCATTGCAAGCAGACGAGCTGCGACATGTGCCGCTTGCTCGCGCTTCCCTGCCTGGTGCAGAGCCACGACCCGCAGCGCCAGAAACTGGATGGCGGTTTCGCTATCCCCGGGCCGATCAAGGTGGTGGCTCCAACGTTCCAGCATCTCGATGGCCTGGGCTGACTTTTGCTGGGCCAGAGAGACACGCACCTGCATCAGCATCTCCCCTTTGCGCAAAGGATCCCAGGCGTCCGTGGAAAACATGGCCTGGGCTGCCCACTCCGACGCCTCCGCCAGATTTCCCCGAGCCAGCCACCATTGCACGCGAAGCGTGCTCACCCAGGGAGCATGGTAGGCAAACCCCTCCTGCTCAAGCAGCGCTTCGAGCTGTTGCAGGGCTTGTTGTGCGGTCTCCAGATCCCCTCGTGCGAGCGCAAGCTGCCCTGAACAGATCTCTCCCCTGACCAGCAGTTCCACCTGTTGCCAGTCCTGCGCGAGACGCTGCAAACGCTGGAGCCAGTCAGAAGCCTCCTCTAGCCGATTCCAGGCGAGGGAGACCTCGAAGAGCTGATAATGCAGGTATCCTGCCTGAAAGGTACGCCCACCGATGTGTTCTGCCAGACTCAGTCCCTCCAGGCATTCCAGCTTCGCCCGGTGCAACTGTGCGGCCTGGGTATAGCCAAGAGCCAGCCAGCTCATCACGCGAATCGTCGCCAGGAAGTCTCCTGCCTCCGCCACTTGCTGCTTCGCCGCAAGTAGCCGTGAGATCAGAGAAGCTCCCTCACCCTGGAGCACCGCGATCAGCCGAAAGGTGAGGAAAAGCGGGATGATGTTCCAACCCACCTCCTCGTCCTGGGGCAGCGCTTCTGTCTCTTGCGCGAGCTGCCGCAAGCGCTCGGTGTCCCCACGCTGAATGATCGCCCTCGTCTCGATCAAGGCCCGCAGCAGGCGCAGGCGCCGCTCGATCAATGCGACCTCGGCATCGGAGAGTGCCAGTTCTCGCTTGCTCCGCAGGATCTCTTCCAGACGCGTGAAGGTGCGCTCCACCTGGGCGGCCATGCTGGCATACAGCGTTTCGTTGCCCAGATTGACGGAGTTCACGAAGCGCAGAGCAGCACCGAGAGCCAGGCGTATGTGCGCACGCAGGACAGGGTCTGGCAGGGAGAAGACCCAGATGTGGACGGTCCTTGCTTCACCGCTGAGCCACAAGGTGGGTGCAGCCTGCTCCATCAAGGAGGCGGCAAGGGGGTAGTCAGGCGCAGCGAGCGCGTGTGCAATCGCCTCCCGCAACTCGCCCTCCGCCTCATAAAACCTGGCAGCCCGGATGTGCAAGAGCGGGACCAGTTCTGGCTGGCTGGCGTACAAACGAGCGCGCAGGGCCTCGCGAAAGAGATCATGAAACCGATACCACTGTCGCTGCTCATCGAGCGGCACGACAAAGAGATTCGCTCGCTCCAATTCCTCCAGCATCTGCTGGCAGGCGGGCTCATCCGGCGCTGCGGTGACCACCTGGCATAAGGCCGCATTCATGCGGGTTAAGATCGATGTCTGGAGCAGAAAGTCCTGGAGCGTGAGTGGTAAATGCGCGAGAATGTCCTGCTGCACATAGTCCAACAGATACCGGTGGGAGCCCCCAAAATCCTTCACAAAGGTGGAGAGATCTTGCCGCTTGCGCAGGGAAAGCGCCGCCAGTTGCAAACCGGCGATCCAGCCCTCGGTGCGCGCCGCCAGGGTGGCGACTTCTTCTTCCGAGAGAGGCAGGCCCATCCCCTCTACGAGAAAGCTGGCCGCCTCTTGCCGGGTAAAGCACAGATCCTGGTCGCGGACCTCGATCATCTGCGAGCGAACACGAAACCGGGAGAGGGGAAGCTCAGGATTCGTGCGCGTGGAGAGCACCAGGTGCATATTAGCAGGTGGATGATTGAGCAGCGCAAGTAGGGAGTCGTGAATAGCCTGGTCAGAGATCACATGGTAGTCATCCAGGATGAGGATGAACTCTCTATCCACCTGCTCCATCTCATCGAGGAGCGTGGTCAGGATGGTCGAGAGCGGCGGAGCCTGTGGCGCGTGCAGCAGCTCTCGTGCCGCTTCCCCACAGGTGGGCAGGCAAGTCTGCACTGCGGCAATGACCGAGAGCCAGAAGCGGATCGGATCATTGTCTGCCTCGTCAAGGGAGAGCCAGGCACAAGCCGGTCCGGCACCCCTCCGCTCTGTGCCCTGCTTCGTCCTCCCGCGTGGGAGCACCTGAGGCAAAGCTGCCACCCACGCGGAGAGCAGCGTGGTCTTCCCACTTCCAGCAGCGGCTGAGATGAGCGTCAAGGGATAAGAGAACGCCGCATCCAGTTCGCCGAGCAAGCGAGAGCGTTCCACAAGCGAGCCTGGCAAACGTGGAGGAGAGAGCCTCAAAGAGAGCAGCGCTCCCCGCTGCTCAACCTGCGGGGAAGCTACTATCCCTGTTCCTGCTTGCCCCGCTGCTACTCGGCGGGCAGAGGGTGAGTTGGAGAGCGCCTGAGCCTCCTGCTCCAGGCGTGCGAACGTCACCCTGGCCGACGGTCCCAGATAGCGTTTGCGGGTGCGTCGCTCCTGTGTCCGATAGGCATACCAGTAGCCGGTCCCGCCAGGTCTCGCTTCTTTGAGGACCGAGATTCTCCCGGATTTGCCGACAAAGGCAAATGCAGTATGCTCGTTCAACCAGTGAGAGAATGCTTCATCGTCTCCTCTCTGGAAACACTGTTGGAGTTGCCCGTGCAGATGCAGTTCATAGTGCTCTCGCTGGTCCAACCAGATGAGTACATACTGTGATGGTTTGGGCACAACTCCCTTCCTTTGCTGGTGGGTATTTCACCCGCTATTCCCCAATACCGAGGAGTATAGCATACAAACGAGCCAGTGGGCAATGAGCAAAGCGGTTTTGGGGTGTCGATCTCCTGCGATAGAGACAGATGTTTGGCCCTGCTCACCTTGATCTCTTCCGGGTGAAAGTCCTTCCTGCCGTGTTACGGATACCACTCGTCTCCCCACGTTTCAGATTCGCGGAGCCAACTTAGGCGTCTGGTTCATCAAGTACAGCTATCGGTCGTCTTACAGAGTCGAGGCCCCTGTCGCGGTTCCAATTCGTCAGGTCGGGTATCCCATTCTGCCAGGCGAGGAAGGCGGCCTCCTCGATGTCGAGGGCAAAGAAGTGCCAGCCGTCCGGTGGTCGCCACCCACTGGTGGCCTCAATCGCGCTGGCAGCGGCCTCTCGCAGCTCTGGGTCCTGGATTTCGATGACCCGCCCTCGCAGCTTGAACTCCCGATTGGGATCATCCGGATGGGTGGTGGGGGAGTTCACGAGAATGCGCGACTCGCGTAGGAGGTCGCGAGCTTTCAGTGTTCCCCGGATCATGGCCAGCATCAGATGACCACGAACAAGGCGGGCCTCGACCGGACTAATTCGTGGCGTGCCATCACGACGGATCGTTCCCACTAGCACGAAGCGAAAATGTTCGCTGAGTTCGCGCCCCTGTGCGGCGAGCGTCGGTGCCGCCGCCTCAAGGTTGGCCCACGAGAACATAGCCTCCTCCAAGTTGATGGATGCACGCACAAAAAGGAAACCACATTCAGCGTATCCCATTTTTGGACGAAGAGCAAGATGACCTTGACCCGTTTCCGTGGAGTAGGCGAACGTGGAAACTCAGTTCGCTTGTAACTCATAGGTGATTAGAACCCAGAGACCCGTCTCAAGCATCGCATAGCCTTCAGCTCGCTACTGACTCCCTTTGAGCTTGCGCCATCCGCCCGCGCGGTTATGGGCGATAATGGCTTGGAAGAGGTTCAACAGGGCGCGCTGGTTGATGGTTTCGCCCTGACGGACTTGAATCGCCCGCGCGGTCCGGTTCCCGTGTCCCTGGTTAATCAGGCCCTCGGGATCGGGCACGAGGGGGTCGTAGATGAAAATGGTGAGATGATCCTTGGCTCCCAGCAGCGCGCAGATGTTGCCATGCAGCGTGAAATAGGGCTGCCTGGTGCGCTTGATGGTCTCGGTCACCTCCGGGTCGGCGGCGTGCACCAACTCTCGCACCTGGCGGCATATCTCCTGCTGCCAGCCAGGGAGCGTAGCAATGTAGTCGTCGATGCGGGGGTCGGTCTGGTAGGCACTCATGCCATGATGATACCACGAATCAAGGTCCTTCTGCCTGGCTGACAGGGGAAGATGCCAGCCGCATTGCCTGACCCAAATCTAAACCGTGGTTGCTCAATTAACAGCCGTCAGGATATGCTGGTGGACCTTCAGTGGTAACTGGCGAGAGTGATGGTCCCCGGATCACTTCCTCTGGCCAGTGCTCCTCAACGGCTTCCAGGAGGTAGGCTCGAATTTTCCTCCTCCCTCGTTGGAGCGTGCGGATTTGTAAGGGTTGATAGCGTCCTGGGAAGCGGCGCTGCAACTCCCGAAAGATATCGCCGCTGCTCCGTTCGGGATTGGCCTGGAGCCAGGAGATGATCAGCTCCCACTCTCCCTCAAAGCGGTCATTGTGGGCACACCGCCAGCGAGCGCCACGCCTTTCATCGCGAGAAGGGTGGGGAAACAGGAACAACCGATCATCAGAAACGAGAAAGAGGAGGAGCGCGAACGGCTCCCTTCTGGTAGACCTCCTGCCTTTCTGGCATCTGGTCACTCCGAAACGCTCTGTCTTCCCTCCACACGCTCAGGAAGCGACTTGAGGGTATCGTCCTCAACCTGAAAGGCAGATGGGTCTCAGAGGATTGTTCGCCCAAAACAAAACCGCCTCCTTGCTTTCCTTCTCGCCGGTTGTTTGTTCTCAACTGGCGCGAGAAGCGCTGGCAAAGAGACAGTTGTTTCTGTGGAGCGGGAGACGGGACTCGAACCCGCGACACCCTACTTGGAAGGCAGGAACTCAACCACTGAGTTACTTCCGCCGGTATATCGGCCTTAGAGCCGGTTTTGTACGATGCACTTGCGCTGTGAGCGGGCCCGGCAAAAGATGTCGCGTGCATTTTTTACGCCTTTCGGCAAAACATGTCACATGTTTCTGCCCGTGATTTCGGCAAAAGATGTTGCGAACACCTCGAGGCAGGAGGTCACACTGCTGCCCACATTATACCCTCTTTCTTTCCCGTTGACAATACGCACGGAGAGGCAAGCTGGCTACTTCTTCCTCCGCCTTCAGCTCATTCTACTCTCCAAATAGCATATTCATTCCGTCTGGCCGCTTTCAGTTTCGTCTGTTCACTGCCAACAGTATTGGCACATGGCCTCACGGCAGAAGAGCAGCAGCCCGGCCTGCCATGGCTGCGGCCCAGTCTGGATCAGAGGATGGGATACAAGACAGATCTGCTTCAACCAGAAGCCTATCGCTCTCACACGTTCACCACAACCGAGATCAACGAAGGGCTTGCATGCAAGAAGCTACGCAGAGTCCGGCGGTGCTCCTCTACACTCCGCGTGTCTGACAATATCGGAGGAACTGTTCTGTTTTCAGACATGAGTCACCTCCCTGTCTGACACACTGCTGCTTGTTGAGCATCATAGCTTTCGTTCACGTCTTTCCCAACGAGAGGGGAGCGCTCATGCGTCCAGTTCAAGACGACCTGGATACTCTCTCATCCGCTTAAAGTGTGACCATGGCCTGTGCGCGCACAGGCCACACGCTTGTCCATTCGATGGAGGCGTGAATGGCAGGGAAACGGCGCGACTGGCTAAGCAAAAGGGATGGTTGTGAAGGAGCTTCGCACACCTGGTTGCGCGAACTTCCCATCACGAAAAAATGCACCGCCAGGAACTACGACAGTTTTCAGGCGAAAACAGGGTGGATCGCCCCCGAGTTGCCGACGCGGGTCAGAGGACCGGTTCAGGGGCAGGTCCATCGTGACGTAAATATATAGGCAGTTAGCCTGCACGATCGTAGGCCTGCTTCAGCCAGGCAACAACTGAGCATCCATGTCATTGATGGCGTTCACGCGAACGCGGTGGGTGAAGAGCGCATTGAAACTAGCTGCGGATTCGAGCCGCTCGGTCGCCGGCGCGTCCTTGAGGATGAGCCCGAGGTCGATGCGTGTCGCCGTCGTCGGCTGGATCATGGCGAACTGTTTCTTACGGCGCAGGCTCACATAGCCATTCTTCGGTGCCAGTTCAATATCATCGCCAAACGCGGTGGTCACCGCCATCAGCGCATCGTGCAGCGGCTTCAGACCGGCCTTCTTGCCGCTGTACAGCTCAGCGACCGGATCGCGACCGGAAGCCTCCGCGGCCTCGACCAGGCTTGCCGCGTCCGCCTCTCGCGCCTTGAGAGCGACGCGGTGTGCGGAGCCGTGGGACATGTCGTACTGGCTCTTCAACATGGCGACGATCTCGGTGTGCTTGGTGAGGCCGCTCTCTTTGATCAGAGCGATCCACTCGCCCAGTGGTTTGCCATATTGCCGTTCGATATTGCGGATTTGCGCCTGTAAACCCTCGTCGACGGTGCTCATAGACCCTCCATTCGTGCTGCCTTCCTGTAGAGTATAGAACATGCTCTCTAACAGCACAGCGCTTTCGCAACGGCCCAGGAGATCTCAGTCCGCCCCAGCGCAAGTTCATTCCTCCGGATCCATCGCTTGACATGTGGTGTCAGATGAATCTGTGACTAGTCCACCAAGCTGAATTTGACAGAGGCGAGGAGTTGTGAGAGACTGAGAGGCAAAGAGGAAAACCCAGAAAGCGAGAAAAGGGTCATGAATGAAAAACGCTATCCTGTCCATCTCAGTCCAGAGCAGCGGCAAGAGCTGCAACACCTGATCCGCACCGGGAAATCGACCGCGCATCAACAGATGGCAGCCCGCGTCCTGCTCAAAGCCGACGAGGCCAATGAAGAGCACCAGTCCAGTAGCCAGATCGCCGAAGCGTTGGAAATCAGTCCGCGGACGGTGATCCGCATCAAACAACGTTACGTCCAACAGGGTCTCTCAACAGCGCTGACCGGCAATTACCCCAAAGAGCGACCGCTGCGACGCAAGATTGATGGACATGTGGAAGCCCACCTCATCGCCATTGCATGTGGGCCGGCTCCGCAAGGCCATCGGCGCTGGACGATGCAACTCCTGGCCGACCGGGTGATCGACCTGGGCATCGTTGACCAGATCAGCGATGAAGCGGTTCGCCTGGCGCTAAAAAAACGAATTACGTCCCTGGTTGAAGCGTCAGTGGTGCTTTCCGCGCCCCGGCAGCGAGTTTGTCTGGCACATGGAGGATGTGCTGGATGTCTACTGCCGCCCGTATGATGAGAAAGAACCCGTGGTGTGCCTGGATGAGATGGGGAAAATTCTCGTCAAGGAAAAACATCCGTCCGAACCGGCGAAGCCAGGGCAAGATCGCCGAGAAGACTACACTTATGAAAAGAAAGGGCAGCGCAATCTGTTCATCGCCTGCGAACCTTTGGGTGGCAAACGCTATCTCCAGGTCACGGCTCGGCGTACGAAGAAAGACTGGGCCCACTTCATCGAAGAACTCTTGACCGTGCATTACCCCGACGCCCGGAAAGTGATCCTGGTGCTGGACAACCTCAATACGCATACGCCCACCTCCTTGTACGAGACCTTTCCTCCTGAGAAGGCCAAAGGGTTGCTGGATCGCCTGGAGATCCACTACACGCCCAAACATGCATCCTGGCTTAATATCGCCGAGATTGAACTCTCGGTACTGGCACGCCAGGGACTGGAACACAATATCGCGACAGTAGATGAGTTATGTGAGCAGGTGCAGGACTGGCAAGCGTACCGCAATCAGCAGATGGCCACAGTTCATTGGCAGTTTACCACGGCGGATGCACGCATCAAGCTCCAACGTTTGTATCCGACCATCCAGGAGAAAGGGCAGAAGAAAGCGCCCAACCTCTGACATTTCTAGCTTGGTGGACTAGTGACCTGCATCCCTTGACGACGACCTCTCCTTTATGGTATCTTCTCTTTATAGATAAAAATAACATAGGATGATGAAACATATGTACGCGGAGATTGTGATCCTGGCTATGCTGCGCCAACGGCCACAGCACGGTTACGAGATCAAAAAGGGCATCGAGCAGGTGTTTGGCGGGACGGTCGCCCTCAACAATACGATCTTGTATCCAACGCTCAAGCGCTTTGAAGAGATGGGGGCGGTCGTGCGGCAGGTGGTGCAGCAGGAAGGCAAACCCAATCGCCACCTCTACCACCTGACCGAGCGCGGCATTGAGTTGCTGCACACCTCGCTATGCGATTTTCCGCCTGAACAGGCCGGCAATGAGGCCGAGTTTTTTACGCGCGTCGCGTTCTTCGAGTTTCTCGAGCCACCGGAGCGGCAGGCGATCCTCAAAAAGCGCCTGGCCTACCTGCAGGGGTGCCTGGATTATCTCCAGCGCATGCAAGAGATGGCCACTGAGGGAGAGTGTGCCCCCGGCACAGGCAGCTCGATGTCCAATGCCCAGCGCGTCCTCGCCTTTCATCTCCAGCGGGTTCGCCACGAATATCAATGGATTGCCACCTGGCTCGAAGAGCTGCAAGCCAACCAGTCATGACGTCAAAAGACCTCCCACAAGGAGTGCTATTCGACAGGAAGGGGAAATCTATGACCGAACAACAGACGCTTCCCTGGGAACCTGGTGCAAGTGCTGCGCCATTGCCACCGCTCGTGGACCTTTCAAGGGTGACACAGGAAGAGCAACCACTGGTGGCTCTCTATCGCACCTACGGACCGGTCTTCCGTCTTCCTCGATCAGGGCGAGCACCGCAGATCATCCTGGCAGGCCCAGAAATCAACGTCTTCATGGCTCGTCATGAGGATGAGTTCTTCACTACAGGAGAGCAGTGGGAGCAGTTCGATGCCATGATCAGCCAGAAACCCAGAAGCGGGATGACTGAAGCACGAGACGGCGAGGCCAACCGCAGGCGGCGAGCGCAGAGCAGCCGGCAGTGGTCTCGTGCCCGTATCCTGGATCAGATCCTGCAAATGGTAGAGATTACTTTTGAAAGCACACAGGACTGGCAGCCTGATTCAAGCATCGCGGTTCATGCCAGTATGCGCCGTCTCGTTGCGCAACAGTTAGGCCGCTTACTGCTCGGCGTCTCACCAGGGGCCTATCTCGATGACTTTGTCACCTATCTTAACACGACGATCGTCAATACACTCAAGGTTGGGGACACGAGCGGTGATCGCTTCGATTCTCCCGAATATCAACGGGCGATCGAACGGGTGAACGAGTTTGGCCGCATAGCCTACGAAGCGCACCTGCTGCGCCCTCAACCCAACGGCACACCGGATATGATTGATGATGCCATGCGAGAGACGGCACAGTACCCGGAACCCTATCGCCGAGCCATCCTGGAGCACGTGGCTCTGGGGCCAATGCTAGCAGGCATCGACACCGTGGCGAACTCTCTGAGTTTCATGCTCTATGCCCTGCTCTCCCATCCAGACGCCAGACTTAGGGTACAAGCAGAAGTGGATGCGGCGTGGAGCCAGGGGATGCTCTCTTGGGAGCAACTCAAACAGATGCCAGATCTCCAGGGGGCAATGATGGAGACCCTGCGGCGCTACCCGGTGGCGGGTGGACACCGGGCGCGTGTCGCCAGACCGTTGACCCTTGCTGGCTATCGCCTGGAACCAGGCCAGGACGTGGAGGTCGCCATGACTGTGCCCCATTTCTTGGAGGAGTTGTATCCCAACCCCATGCAGTTTGATCTCGATCGCTTCCGCCCGCCGCGCAACGAGCATCGCAAGCCGGGTGCCTACGCGCCCTTTGGCCTGGGAGATCATACCTGCCTGGGGGCGGGCATCGCCGAAGTACAGTTGACGGTCACGATGGCCACCTTGCTCTCCAGGTACACCTTGCAGTTTGATCCACCCGACTATCAGCTGGCTATTGAACATCATCCCACCCCCGTCCCAGGGAACCATTTCCAGGTGCAGGTAAGAGAGCGGCGTCCATCGTCAAAGCACGAGGAGGGGAGACGATGAGCAGCAATGGAAGGTGTACTCCAGGTACGCAGGAGATCTCCTCCCCGCGTTTTGCGGCCTTTTACAACTGGATGATGGATCGGCCTCTCGTCCGACGGCAGTTCGATCCTTTGCGGCGCGAGATCGTCGGGCAAGCACATGGAGTCGTGCTTGAGGTGGGTGCTGGTGGAGGGCAGAACTTCCCCTTTTACGACCCCACCCGCACAACTCGGGTGGAGGCGGGCGAGCCGGATGAGGCCATGCTGGTCGAGGCCAGGCGCGCTCTTGCGGCTGCTCCCGTTCCCATCGCGCTCACACGCGCCCCGGTCGAGGCCCTCCCGTTCCCCGATGCGCATTTCGATAGCGCCGTGGTCACCCTCGTCTTCTGTTCCGTGCAGGATCCAGAGCGCGGCATGCGCGAGGTCTGGCGGGTGCTCAAGCCGGGAGGGACACTCCTGCTCCTCGAACATGTGCGTGCGCAAGGCAAGATGGTTGCGTGGGTCCAGGATGCGCTGGTGCCGCTCTCGACCCGTTGCATGGGCAATTGCCATTGGAACCGCGATACTCTGCGCACCGTTCTGCACACCGGTTTCCAGGCCACGCAGGTTCGCCAGCTTAGCGGGGGGCTCCAGCCCATGCTGCTGGTGCATGCGATGCGTCCCCAAACGCCAGAGGAGACCGATGAAGGCCAGTGATACAGCCTCGCCTCGAGGAAGAAGCAGCGGCATGCACCGCGAAGAGGTCATCATTGTGGGAGCTGGGCAAGCCGGCCTCTCCATGGGGTACTGGCTGAAACGAAAGCCTCGCTCGTTTCTGCTCCTGGAAGCGAGGCCGCGTCTTGGAGAGAGCTGGCGCCAGCGCTATGACTCCCTGGTGTTATTCACCCCTCGCCGCTACAGCGCGCTGCCCGGCCTGGCATTTCCAGGCGATCCCGAAGGTCGTCCGACCAAAGACGAGTTGGC
>WNGQ01004043.1_pt1 | contig 28595 bp, 36 predicted proteins | sample 5407661 | NCBI WGS metagenome assembly WNGQ01 (sample SAMN13153382, study PRJNA577476) | soil metagenome | isolation source: 60 cm soil or saprolite under Garry oak tree replicate 2 | place: USA:California | collected 2016-06-15 | reverse complement strand
TTCTTGATCTTCAGATGATAGTCTACTGCTGACAACCACTGGTCCCTCAGCTTAGAATCCGTAGAAGCTATCGCAATGTTCAAACCTTCAGTGTCCCGCGTGTTCGCCCCGAGCTCGGTTAGTCCTGGCACTGAAAGCTCGTCACGACCGTAGACCTGCACCGCCTTGTCCACGTTAATGTCCAGCATTCTGTGGGGCGAAATCTTTGCAAGCTCATCCCAGGCGCGCGCGAACGTCTTGACATCGTCCGACAAGTTGCCCTTCATCACCAACCTCCACTTCTTGGGAGCGAGCGACTGGTTGTACTCCAATATTCTCACCCTCTCATCAACCGCCTCCCATCCCACATACTGGCTGAGCGAGTCGGCCACAGTATCCGAACTATAGGCTGCCGTTGGAACGATAACGCATGGACCCCCCTGGTTGATGAAGTTGGCCCGCATCATGTTGAGCATAGTCCGAATCTCGATCGGTGAGACACTGCTGTCCACGTCGATCAGGAGGAAAGCCCCTCGTGGGATCGAGCCGCCGAGCATCCTGTCCATGTCTACGCTGCCGAGAGAGAACGCTTTGCTGGGGTGAGGAACAGGTTCCAGAGATTTCGGATGCGGCTGGCTGGTCGGCTGCCGCAACTCGTTAGGAAGAATAATAAACCTAGCTCCTTTCAGGGAAAATATTCCTCGCTTTGTGGGAACGCTGAAGCCTCGTAGCTTGTTCATCGCGATCGTCCGTACCCGTCTTCCGTCAAGCTCCGACTGGTCCAATGTCACGATTCCATCGACAAGATATCCAAGCTCGCTAGCATGCCGTGAATCCTCGACGACTATTACGACACTGACCTTGCTCTCGTCAAGCTCGGAGAGCACTGCCGATTCGAGCATCTTTCGGCCCTCATCGTTGGTGTTTCGAATGGCACCCTCCCAGCTGTCAACGACGAGGAGCGCTTTTTGCTTCGAATGCTTCAATCTGAGAACTTGGTTGAAAATCGTATCCGGCTCAACACGGCGAAGATCGTGGAGTTCGTCTATCCAGCTGGCCCTAGCCGTTCTCCCGGACATCGTGTCTATCACCTCGTCTATCCAAGGAAAATGCTGGCGTAGCCGAGCGGGAGCTACCCTGCTCGACGCGTATATCTTGTGAGTCTCTTCCAGCCTGTTCAGGATCTCAAGCGCAAAAGTGGTCTTGCCTGAGCCTGGAGGTCCTTGAACGAGCAAGACCTGGCCCGGGCTCTGCAAGAATTCAAGAATAAGGTCAAACATCACTGGCCCCAGCCGAGTTTCTCGCTCAGCCGTCACAATGTCGATGGCTTCGTCCTGCAGAGCGTGGCCGTGTTCCAAACTCATCCTAGACCACGGCACAGTCTATGACCCGGCAAGCCCTTAGGCCAACTGTTACCACTATCCGTGTAGCCCTTCATCAGCCGGAATATGGTCGGAGACGAACACACAGACACACGCATACAAACTAACGAGTCGGCATCAGACCAGCCGTTTGTCTCCCATTCTATCAGAGTCTGAACATTTCGAGTTTCAACATAATTCCGAGGTCTTTTAGAGGCTGGTACTTGGCTGGTAACGGAATGCTTGTAGGAGAAGAATGGGCTTCAGCTAATCAATGATTCTCAATGATTGCTGAGGGCGACCCGTCCCACCTGGAAGAAACAGTCCAAGACGTCGAGCCAGAAGCAGGGTCCTCCAACCAATCCGAGGATTCGGGACTATTCGATCTTATTATTAGATTCTTAGAATCGGCTGGAAATGTTCTCTTGATACAGGGTCCTCCCGGCACCGGGAAGACCACACTAGCTCTTGAGATTCTTCGACGGATAGAGGGACCGCGGATAGGAAACAGGAAACTGCCTCCAAACAGACTCTACATTTCCAGCCGCGTCTCTCCTCATAGACTCAGGAAACACTTTCCCTGGATCAATGAGGTAGTCGACCCGATGTCCGGTAAGACGACGAGAACCAGCCTAGCAGAAGGTATAGAGGATTTCAAAGTCTCTCAAGCTGATAGTCTTCTTAGCAAGATACTGGCGATGAAGCAGTCCCGGCAGAGGAGTATAATCGTCGTGGACAGCTGGGAAGGCGCACTGCGAAACACTACAGACGAAGGACGGCGCATGCTTGAGTCGGCAGTCCTTTCCGAGCCTGATGAAAGCAGGGTCGGAGTCGTACTAGTGAGTGAGGGCGGGCGGATAAATGAGCTGGCTCACTTGGTTGACGGCGTGATTAGCCTCTCGTTAACTGAACTGAACGGTCGTAGGATCAGGACGCTGTCGGTGAACAAGTTGCGCGGACTCATGGTCCCATCGAGCCAGGGGCTTTTCACTTTGGACAAGGGCAGATTCACACTACTCTCGAACACTGAAATCGTCGACAACACGGCGACCAGAGCCAAGATTCCCGAGCCGATCCCCCATTCTGAAACCATGTTCTCCACAGGCAGTCCAGATCTCGACAGGATGCTGAAAGGTGGTGTGAGGAAAGGTTCGTCATTGCTGCTAGATCTCGACAGCACAGTATCGGTCCTCGAAACCAGACTCCTCCTGAGAATCATCATCTCCAACTTTGTCAACCAAGGAGGCGCGTCCATGATCGTTCCATCAAGCACTATCAGCTCGCAGAATGTGGCAGATGCGTTGGGTCGATGCGTCGGCGAGAAGGCTCTCGAAGAGAGGGTGAGAATTGTAGAGTTCAATAAGATGCTTCCTCCAAGGAAATGGCGATTGCTAGTGAAGAGCAGCCTCGAACAGGACGCTGAACTATTCGCTGAATGCTGGAAGGAAATGAGCCGCATCTCATCCTCGATCGTGCTGGCAAGCGATTTTGACAAGATAGCTCAAATCTACGGAGAGGACCTATTCCTTCCAGGGCTTGCCGATCTTGGCGCAACGATTCGCGACTCCGGGGCCGTCAACATTGGCATAGCTTCCAGACCAACGAAGCTGCGGGAGGACTTTCTCAGAACAGCCGATTACCACGTTAAGATGGAGAACATCAACGGATCACTGACACTCTATGGCGTCAAACCATTCACGAATGTTTACGGAGCAACATTCACATTTCCACGAGGATTCCCGGCACTAGGACTTACCCAAATCGTCTAACGAGACGTACGGGATCTTCCTATTCAAGGGGAGGAACCTGCACATCAGACCTATAGGTCCATGCTTTTCGAATATGATTCTCCACCTTGAAAGCTTGTCCCGTTTTCGATTGTCTGACATTGTAACCCTGCCTGTTTGGTTGACATCACTCGAAAAACCTGACACACACAACCTCACACGGTCTTTGATTAAAGGCGTTCCACTGGGACCGGGTGTGGTCACAGAATCCCCATACTTGAAAGACATGGTAGTGTCTGTTGGAGAAAATAATTATGGGACTCTCGGTTAAGCCGGTGACGTTTCGGAACTCGACCTTTCTGCCGGTTCCGAAAGACGTGGCAGAGCTCCTCCGAGTCATGGCGAGCAAGATCTGTAGCGTCAACTTCAAGATCAACGAGAAGGAATGCCAACTAATCTACAGCTTCGCCAAGTCAGTGCCAGATCTCAAAGAGGAGCCGGCCGACCCTGTCCTAGTATTATCAGGCTAGGATTAGCGTCGGACGACTGCGCGAGACTCTCTTTTTTTGGGAACTACCACACTATAGGGGTCAGCACATCGACCCGATTCGTTCCGCTTTAGGCGATTGAACGATAATCGCCGGTTTGGCCGCGTTTCGCTACAGAGATCCTCCCAGTTCGAGCCATGAGAGAGACTTATCAGTAGTTCCTAAGCTCTGAGCCACAGACCATCGAACAGAGGTTCCTGAGCTGCCCGCAAGACTGGCCACAAAAATAGTCTGCACCATAGGCCCCGCTTCAACTTCGCCTAGTACACTTGGCCATATGATCCGGGCGGGCATGGACGTCGCCCGGATCAACTTTTCCCACGGAAATCCCGAGGAACATTTGAAGACCATCAAGACAATTCGCAAAGTCAGCCACGCTCTTCGCCGTCCAGTGGCAATCCTCCAAGATCTACCGGGTCCTAAACTCAGAGTTGGAAAACTCGCCTCAGAACCGCTTCACCTGAGAAGACTCGACAACGTTACACTGACGACGAAGCCGTCAAAGGCCAAGGGTAAGATCCCGATCGCCTATCCTGACCTGCCGAAGGCCGTGAAGAGAGGCGACATGGTCTACCTTGCGGACGGATCGATCCGCCTAGAAATTCTGCGTACCACTCGCGACGAAGTGGAGGGGCGCGTCCTAGTCGGGGGAAACCTCGTCTCTGGCAAAGGTGTAAACTTGCCGAGGCTGAGAACGAGAGTACCAGCAATAACGCGTGAAGATAGGGAACACTTGCACTTTGGACTCGAGAATAATGTCGACATCGTCGCAGTGTCGTTTGTCCAGAGGGCTGACGACATTAGAACAGCTCGTAAAGTTGTAAAGGAGAAGGGGCGGGAAATGTTCCTCGTCGCGAAGATCGAGAAGAGGGAGGCCGTGGAGAATTTGGAAGAAATTGTTAAGGAAGCGGACGGTGTCATGGTGGCACGAGGAGACCTCGGGGTCGAGCTCAGCCTAGAGCGCATACCGATAGTCCAGAAGAAGATCATATTCGAAGCGAACCGTCTCGCAAAGCCAGTGATAACAGCCACTCAGATGCTAGAGTCGATGATCTCTTCGCCGACTCCAACTAGGGCAGAAGTGACTGATATTGCGAACGCGATCATCGACGGGTCAGATGCGCTCATGCTCTCGGAAGAGACGGCCATCGGAAACTATCCAGTGGAGGCCGTGAAGGTTCTCTCGAAGGTCGCGCAAGAAACCGAACGTTTTCTTCCCAAAGAGATCACACAGCAAAGACGTGCATGGCACGAGACTAACCAGGAGGATGCGATCGCGTTCGCGGCTTGCGAGACAGCTCTTCAGATCTCTGCTTCCGCGATAGTTACTCCGACCCGTACGGGCAAGACTGCCCGGCGGGTCTCGAAGTATAGGCCCCCTCTACCGATAGTTGCTATAACTTCTCACGGAGAAGTTGAGAAACAGCTACTGTTGTCGTGGGGGGTGCAGACCGTAAAGAGTGAGATTGATTCGGCTGACACGCTATTTACGGAGGCGGAGAGGATGGTCCAGAGGCTCAAGCTCGCGCAGAAAGGCGACTCGATCGTGATTGTTTCCGGGGACCCGAAGGGTCCTATGGGACGGACCGACCTGTTGAAGATCCAGAGAGTAAGATAGGCCCCTCGTCTAATCGAGCCTGCAGTCTCGATTATTTCTGATAGAAACGCGAGTGATTATATCGACCGAAACCTGTTTCAGCCACAATGACATTAGTGAGGCTGTTCGAGGATGCTGTCGGACTAGACCGGTTCCAACTGGGAGGCAAAGGCTACGGACTCGTCGAGATGAGCTCCATTGGTCTACCCGTCCCACCGGGGCTGATCATCACTACCGAAGCATGCAAGCAATACTATTCCCGGGGCGGTCGTGTACCTGATGGGCTGTTCGACGAGCTGAAGACGAAGCTCGAGCACCTTGAAACTCGTACTGGACGCCAACTAGGCAACCCGTCGAATCCTCTACTCGTCTCGGTTCGATCCGGTGCGCCCTTTTCGATGCCTGGAATGATGGATACGATCCTGAATCTCGGGCTCAACGATGATACTACTGAGACGCTTGCTCAGAAGACGGGCAATGAGAGATTCGCGCTTGATGCGCACAGGCGTTTCATTCAGATGTTCGCAAAGATCGCGCTCGGGGTGAATGGACAGAAGTTCGAGGATATTCTGGAGAATCACAAGAAGAGACTCCGTGTGAAACAGGATGTTGAGCTAAGTCCCTCGGATTTGCGGATGATAATTCAAGAGTTCAAAGAAGTGACGCGACAGGCCTCTGGCAGAGATCTTCCACAAGACCCCTGGGAGCAGCTCGAAATGGCCGTGGAGGCCGTCTTCCGGTCGTGGAGTAATCCTAGAGCGGTTGAGTATCGACGCTACTACAAGATCCCGGATGATCTAGGTACCGCTGTTACATTGCAGCAGATGGTCTTTGGAAACATGGGCCAAGACTCTGGGACGGGCGTAGGCTTCACCCGCAACCCTTCAACTGGAGAGAAGAAGCTCTACGGAGAATATCTCAAAAATGCGCAAGGAGAAGATGTCGTGGCGGGAATACGGACTCCCGACAGCCTCGATACGATGGCCGCCGACCTCAAGTCTGAGCTAGCCGGCGTGGCGGAGAAACTCGAGCAACACTTCAAAGAAATGCAGGACTTCGAGTTTACGGTTGAGAACCGAAAATTCTACCTGCTGCAGACAAGAAACGGGAAACGTACCGCGCATGCCGCGGTCAAGATTGCGGTCGACATGGCCGGGGAGAAACTGATCACTAGAGATGAAGCGATTGTCCGAATTAACCCTGCTGAGATAGATCAGCTTCTCCACCGTACAGTAGATCCTAACGCTGAGGTTAAAGCGATCGCGAAGGGGCTCAACGCATCCCCGGGGGCGGCGTCGGGGATCGCTATCTTTGACACTGATGAGGCTGCCAAGCTCGGCGAGGAGGGAGAGAAGGTGATACTTGTTAGACCGGAAACTACTCCGGAGGATATTCGCGGCATCATCCGCTCTCAAGGAATTCTAACTGTCCGGGGAGGAATGACATCGCATGCCGCGGTCGTCGCTCGGGGAATGGGCAAAGCAGCCGTGGTAGGTTGCAGCTCGATCAGGCTCGATGTGGATAATCGATACTTCAAGACACCAGAGGGAACAATTGTCAAGAGCGGCGAACTGATCACGATCAATGGGTCAACCGGCGAAGTACTGCTTGGCAGCGTCCCAATGGTTGAGCCAGAACTGACAGAGGATTTCCGAACACTGTTGGGATGGGCGGACAAATCTAGAAGACTCGGCGTCTGGGCCAATGCGGACACGCCGGAAATGGTGAAGAAGGCGAAAGAGTTCGGAGCAGAAGGAATCGGATTGTGCCGGACAGAGCGTATGTTCAACGCTTCTGATAGACTGCCGATTGTTAGAGAGATGATTATGGCCGATGATGAAGATCATAGGAAAGAGGCGCTCAGACGGCTAGTGCCCTTCCAGCTAAGCGACTTCAAAGCCATGTTCAAACTAATGTCCGGCAAACCTGTCACTGTCAGGCTGCTAGATCTTCCACTGCACGAGTTCCTGCCGTCGGCGGAAGAGGTGGTAGAAGAGATGGAGGAGCTGAGGATCAAGCATGCTCCCCCTCAAACTATGGAGAGAGAGGCGCGGCTCCTCACGAAGGTCCATCAGCTCAGCGAGCACAATCCTATGCTTGGCCACAGAGGCTGCAGGCTCGCGATAACATACCCGGAGATATATGAGGCGCAGACAGAGGCGATCATAAGAGCAGCGATCGAGACCCGCAGAGAGCTCGGAACCACGGTCCGGGTGCTTATCATGCTGCCGTTGATCTCGAACGTCAACGAGATGGTCTTTCTCAGAAAACATGTCGAGGTAGCGGCAGAGAGAGTCTTCAATGAAATGGAAGAGAGGATCGACTACAAGGTTGGGACGATGATAGAGACCCCGCGAGCCGCTTTGATCGCCGGAGAACTGGCCAAGTATGCTGACTTCTTCTCATTCGGGACGAACGATCTTACCCAGACAACCTACGCGTTCAGCCGTGACGATGCCGAGGCCAAGTTCATGGCTCGCTATCTCGAAGACAAGATTCTCTCGGACAGCCCGTTCGAGGTCCTCGACACCATCGGTGTCGGAAGACTCGTCAAGGTTGCGAAGGAGGAAGGGAGACTGGCGAATCCTCACCTCGAAGTAGGTATCTGCGGCGAACATGGAGGAGAACCGAAGAGCGTGGCCTTCTTCCACGAGACCGGCCTCGACTATGTGAGCTGTTCAGCCTATCGCATACCTATCGCAAGAATAGCTGCAGCCCAATCGGCAATCAACAAGACAAGAACAGTCACCACGGTCTGACCGATGCTTCTGTAACGGCCACCCTGTCCCAAGGCTTTATTGGTAGCTGTCATCGTACCCCGTCGCTCCGTCTAAGAAGTCTCGGAAATGAAACAGCGTCGACCGACAAACCCTGAACTGCTCGAAGCGATAGGATACCTCATGAAGGCGGGAAGACAGTACCAGACACCGCTCTGGATCACTGTCGCAAGCTTCCTAGGCAAATCACACCGGACGAGAATCGTCCTGAATCTTGGCCAGGTCTCGAGACATGTGAAGCCGGGTGAGGTCATTGCTGTGCCGGGCAAGGTTCTCGGCTCTGGCGTTCCCAAGGAGAAGCTCACTATTGCCGCGTTCAAGTTCTCGCCGCGGGCGCTTGTCAAGGTTGAGAAGGCGGGGGGCCGATGCATACCGTTCTCGCGTCTTGTCGAGGAGAATCCTCGCGGTACAAACGTGCGACTGTTACGATAGGAACCTGTGCCACATTGAAAGATGAAATAGTCTTCTTGATAGCGGGCTCTCCGGGCCGGTAGTCCAGCCTGGTATGCACATGACATGCACGGAACGGACGTCGCCCTCACACGGCGAAGGTCGTGGGTTCAAATCCCTCCCGGCCCACTATCGTATGCTATGGCGGAGATGATTAGGTGAGTCCGGACCCAGTCATCGACCTAGTACGAGCTACAGTTGCATTGTTCATAATCGTCGACCCCATCGGGCTGGTCCCGATATTTTCGAATGTTACTGAGTCGATGCCAGTGCCCGAACGGTCAAAAATGTTCAGAGTCGTAACCTATACAGGTGCAACTCTTCTTACGGTGTTTGCTCTGATAGGCCAAGAACTCCTCGCCCTTTTCGGTATCAGTCTCCCTAGCTTCGAAATGGCCGGTGGACTACTTCTCCTTCTGCTCGCTCTCGACATTCTATTTCGGAGGGAAAGATTCGCGAAACCCGGCTCCCCTGAAGATGTGGGCATCGTCCCGATCGCTTTTCCTCTCCTGGTCGGGCCTGGTGCAATAACAACCACGATGATAGCCTTGGGGGCTTACGGCGTTATAGTCACGCTGGGTTCGATCCTCATAGTGATGCTGTTGAGTTGGTTCGTTATGAGAGAAACCCCGAGAATACACGGGTTGCTTGGAAAGACCGGCTCATCGGTCGTCGCCCAAGTAATGGCTGTCTTTATCGCGGCTATAGCGATACAGTTCATTATCACGGGAATACGAACTTACCCGTGAGAGCTTGTCGGGGCGTTCTCTACACCTTGGCGAGGCCGACTCGTTTGAGCTGCTTGTACATGATGAAGACGACAAGGGCGATTATGATGAAGTAGATGATTTGCGAGATGAAATCGCCGTATAGAAAGACGGAAGGTTTTCCGGAGACTGGAGAGGTGACGGTCGCATTCAGAGACGACAGGTTGCCCGTGGGAAGGACCAGCCCGACTATGGGGTTGATGAGGTCCTTGACTAGCGAGTTGACGACCGCGGACGAGGCGACCCCTATGACGAAGCCGATCGCGAGACCGATGACGCCGAAGGTCTGGAGGAAGTCGACGAACTCTTTGACGAAACCCTTCTTCTTCTCACTCGCCTTCTCCATCTTGTCCATGAAAAAGGAGTGACCTTGAGACGGTTCATAACATGTTCGGTGTTACGTGGTTCTAGGCTAGGCATGAGTGGTCGTTGTGTGCTTGTCTCTGATGGAGTACACGAGCCGCTGTTCCTTGGCAGTTTCCTCTATAGTCAGGTTGAGCACACTGTTATCGTTGATCTCGAGGAGTTGCGCTAGGTCCTTTGGAATGAGAAGATACTTGCTGCCCTTAATTCTTGTCGGTGTTAACTGAATAGGCATTCTATTTACCAACCGGACGGTTGGACAGGACTAGGCTTTTGCAAAGGCATAATCCAGCTGTAACCCCCGACACACGTCGCTAGGTCACACCCATCCCGACCTTCCAAGGTTGTGAATGTTTACAGGAACGACTCATTCGAACTATTGTTCGAGTATTTCCCGAATAAACGTCCTTAGCACAGACTCTTCAAGTGTGGAGAATGGTTACGGGAATCGGCAAGCGAACACTTTGCGAATGATCCCGAAAGCACAGAATTGCGATTTGTGTCGTGAGCGTCGACCAGTTTCAGATTTTTCTTGGAGGAGTCTCGCTGACTGGAACTGTTCTGGGCGAGTCCGGCTGATCAGGGTTTGGAATCGGTTGGTCAAGCCTGATCGAAAGCGTTGGTTTAACGGAAGAAAAGAGCGTGAAAACGGCACACCCCTCCCAGATTCATTATCAGGGTTCATTCTGCCCGTTTTCTGGCATGGTGCCCGTTCTGGAATTGCCGACTTTGCACGTCGGGTATACGCCTGTGCGGAGGCAGGTCTTAGTGCCCTTAAATATGATTAAAGTCCGGAGAACCTCGACTCATAATACTGGTGCTCGAAGAAACGTCGCGAGCAACACGGTTTCGGTCAGAGTCTCTCAAATCGGGCATTATGTTCTCCTCGTAAAAACATGGGTTTCGTCGGCAATAAACGCCTATCCTTGTTCTCGCCGCGATATAGGATCGGAATCGAGTTTTATTATCTATAGGAAAGGAGAGCATTCGCTACGAGACCGAGACCATGCTCGGACCATTTCGCTAGATTCCTTGAAGGAAGCCTTATACTCGCATACAGGTCCTGCCCAGAGATAGCTTGGATACCGTTGAGAGATGGAGCGGGCCATTGCTCCTGCTCGGCGGAGGGATGATTGTCGTAGCGTCTATCATACACCCTCAAGGGAGTACATCCCAGTTTGTTCAACAGTCGCTCTGGGTCCCAGCGCATATCTTTGAGTACGCCGGGTGGACGACCATCCTCCTGGGGCTTGTAGGCTGGTACTCGCGGTTCTCAGCCAGCCTCGGCAGGCTTGGGACCTTGGGCTTTCTACTCTTCTTTTTGGCGCTTGCCACTGGCGTAGGATTCCCATTGTGGAGCGATCTCCTCCTCGGGCCTTACATGGCGGCTAACTCGCCCTCGCTGTACGACGCCCTACCTACGAACAACGGCTTCATTGCGACCTTTCTAATCTTCGCACTTGCCCTCCTGGTTGGATATCTTGTCTTCAGTGTGGCAGTTGTCCGAGCCAGAGTCCTCCCCAGATGGGGCTTTTGGCTAATTGTTCTCCAAATTATCGGGCTCGCCTCTATCTTTGGAACTGCAATAGCCTATGCCGCATTCCTCGTATTCGAGGGCCTTTTTGGACTCAGCATCGCTGGCTGGGGGTATGCCGTTCTCTCGACGCGGAGCCGAGTCGAGAGTTCTGAAAGATTACAAGTAGGTCGATAATTCTTCCGAGCCTAGAACTCTTTCGCTGCATTCCAAATGAAGCCAAGCAGAGCAGTAACAGCCGCCGCGCCGATGAGCACCGAGAGGATTGTAGACCCAATGCCTATCTGAATCATTCCTGATGCTTGATTTTCGAATGCGTGTATTGGGTCTTGAAGATAGTTCGCACTACTGAACGTTGACAATCCGTTGGCGAGGAGAACGAGAGTGAGGATGAAAGCGCCGACGAGGATTAATGCTTCTAACATGGCCCATGTGTCGTCTTCCACTTTTCTGCCTTAGGATTGAGGAGAAGTATATCCCGAAATATGAACGAGACTCCTGCGACACTAAAGCGTCTGCTGAATCTTGTCTTCAACCCTATGACTGGAGCTCGACTTCGTCGCTCTTCTGCTGACCCTTGATAGAATCTATCCACCTATCGACAGTTCCAAAGCGAGACGACAGCACATCGCGCCAGTATCGAAAGAGGGATGACCCGTAGACACTGGCAGTGTTCTTACTGCCCAGAGCCTTCTTGTCGAACCACGTCTTGACTTTGGGGTTAGAATCGACCCAAGTCTGAAGGTCGTGGCTGTATTGGCGCGGCATCTAAGCCAGCCTCCTCACGTATGCCGCTACTGCATGCTGGTCTGCCCTCGTAACCCTACCGTCACCGAAGGGAGCTAACACTTGGGTGTTGTAGGTCTCAATAATTCGTTGGTGTCGAGGAACGAAGGACTTTATATGACGTAAGTTATACGACGATCAGACGCGAATAACCCGAGAACAGAAGACGAGAGCGAAGGAGGAGCAATAGAAATGAGCCATCTGGATATCAAGGATCTTCACGCGACCATCGAGGGCAAGGAGATTCTCAAAGGCGTAGACTTCCGCGTCAAGCAAGGTGAGATCCATGCGATCATGGGTCCGAACGGTTCCGGGAAGAGCACCCTCGCCTCTACCGTGATGGGCCATCCGAAGTTCATAGTAACAAAGGGAGACATTCTCTTCGACGACGAAAGCATCCTCAAGCTGACACCGGACGTGCGGGCAAGAAAGGGGCTGTTCCTAGCCTTCCAATACCCCTACGAGGTCCCAGGCGTATCCCTCTCAACGTTCCTCCGAACCGCCTACAACGCCGTAAGACAAGGCGGCAAGAAAGGCGACCTCGGACAAGAGATGCTGTCCGTCCTCGACTTTCGCAAGATGCTGAAGGAGAAGCTAAAGCTGCTCGACATGGACGAGTCGTTCGCGACACGCTACCTAAACGAGGGATTCTCAGGAGGCGAGAAGAAACGCTGCGAAATACTACAGCTAGCGATTATTCAGCCAAAGATCGCGGTACTTGACGAGACCGACTCGGGTCTCGACATAGACTCAGTCAAGATCGTCGCCGAAGGAGTCAACAAGCTTGTCGGTCCAGAAATGGGCGTCATGATAATCACCCATTATCAGAGGATTCTCCGCTACATCAAACCCGACTATGTCCACATTCTACTTGACGGCAGAATGGTAAAGTCCGGAGGCCCAGAACTCGCAGACGTCCTTGAAGCTAGAGGATATGACTGGGTCAAGAAAGAAGTGCTGGAAGCCGCCCCGAACGGGCACGGCGGGGCTTGAGGGGTACCTTCAAGGTTAAAAAGGGGAAAAGAACCTAGCAGGATAGAGAAGAAATGTCGATTACCATAACCGAGAAGGCAGCGGTAAAGGTCCAGGACTATCTGAAGCAGGTCAGCGACCCGTCCATGGCCCTCCGAGTCTTCGTCAAAGCCGGAGGCTGCGCAGGCTACCAGTTCGGACTCAAACTGGACAAGACCAGCCCGACCGATGTGGTCGAGCACAGAAACGGAGTCAATATCGTGGCTGACGCTAAGAGCGCCGACCTCCTGGGCGATGCCGAAATCGACTATGTCGAGACGGAAATGGGTGGAGGCTTCAAGTTCAACTTCCCCGAAAGCTATCTCACATGCGGCTGTGGACACAGCTTCGTTCCAAAGGGGAAGGAACAAGCCACGGGCGCGCGCAGCCCCGAAGAGCACCACCACGCCTAAAAACCAGCAACGTTTTTCCGCTAATCCTCGGATTGCTGTCATGGGACAGCCCATGCAGCGTCAAGCACCGCTCTATGCTAGCGAGAAGGCTGCTTCCTACGACGTAGCGAGAGTAAGAGCAGATTTTCCAATTCTGAGCAGAGAGATGAATGGAAAACCCCTAGTCTACCTCGATAACGCTGCGACTGCACAGAAACCAGTTCAGGTAATTGAAGCATTGGATCATTACTACAGGGAGTACAACGCCAATGTCTACCGAGGAGTATACCGGATAAGTGAAGAAGCGACTGCTGCTTACGAAGGAGCCCGGAAGAGAACGGCCGAGGTCATCAACGCAAGAGACCCGTCAGAAATTATCTTCGTCCGAGGAACGACAGAGGCAATCAATCTGGTCGCGCATTCTTGGGGGCGGTCAAACGTTGGCCTCGGCGATGGTATCATGCTCACAGAGATGGAGCATCACAGCAACATTGTTCCATGGCAGATGGTCGCCCGAGAAAAAACGGCCCAGCTGAAATATGTGGGAGTGACAGATGAGGGTCATCTCGTTCAAGAAGACTTTCGCCAGCACTTGGAAAACGGAGGAGTCAAACTCTTTGCAGTCACACAAGTCTCGAATGTTCTGGGGGGGAGGCTCACAGGTACAACTGTCGAGTCTTGGTCGATGCTGCTCAATCTGTCCCACACATGCCAGTCGATGTGCAGGATCTAGATTGCGATTTTCTCGCCTTCTCAGGTCACAAGATGTGTGGGCCCACTGGGATCGGAGTCCTGTATGGAAAGAGGGAGCTTCTCGAAAAGATGGAACCCTACCAGGGTGGAGGAGAAATGATACGCGAGGTCCACTTGTACGAAGCTTCGTACAAGGAGCCACCTTTCAAGTTTGAAGCCGGAACAACTGATATTGCAGGAGCAATCGGGCTCGGAGCCGCCGTCGAATACTTGTCGAAGATTGGGCTACGCAATATTAGAAGTCACGAACGAGAACTCACGAACTATGCTCTCGACGAGCTGCGAAGAATGAAACAGCTGAAAGTCTTCGGACCCGAGGACTCTGCATTGAGAGGAGGGGTCATCAGCTTCAACCTTGGTGACATTCATGCGCATGACATGGCGTCTCTTCTAGACGAAGACGGGATCGCGGTACGATCAGGACACCACTGCGCTCAACCATTAATGGAAAGACTAGGAGTAGCGGCCACCACACGAGCCAGCCTCTACCTTTACAACACAGAAGGAGAGATGGATCGATTGGCTGAGTCGATCGGACGCGCAGGAAGAGTATTCAAGATTTGAGCTCAATCTACTCAGAAATCATCCTCGACTACTATCGCCACCCCAGGAACAAGGGAACTCTAGCACACCCGCATATCAAGTCAAGGGACTCGAACCCACTCTGCGGCGATATCATCGAAATGCAGCTCGAACTTGACGGAAACAGTACCGTGAAGGACGTCAAGTTCAACGGACAGGGCTGCGCCATTAGCCAAGCGTCAGCGTCAATGCTGACAGAGCTGGTGAAGGGAAAGAAACTCGACGATGTGCGATCTATCTCCAAAGAAGACATACTCAGTCTCATAGGAGGAGAGCTGAGCGCGGTCAGGCTGAAATGCGCCCTGCTTTCTCTAAAAGTGCTGAAGACGGGCGTCTATGGCTATTTGGGATCAGCTGACACCGCGCGGAAAGAACTCTCCGAATTGTAAAGATAGATAGACTCGCGTGGCCCTGAGCTATTCTCAAATCTCCAAATGTCTAAGTGCGTCGAGGTAAGGTCGCATGATCACTTTCTCAGGATCATCTTCAACTCCACCTTCGTAGCTCTGGGCCGCTATTGGTTAGTGTAATGGTCCTAACGGAAGCATCCGGCATCGATGAAAGTGGCAGTCGTAAGCCTCAGACGTCCGCACCAATACATGTCGACGGAGAGTCGCCCGTCCAAGACCCGGCCCAAAAAGTTAGTGAGTTGATATTTCTAGGAGATCTTCAGGCCTCGGGTAGTTCGGAAAAGTAATACCATGTTCACTGCTAGGACTGCTTCGATGGCTTTGTCGGTGTAGGCAATAACATCTAGACCTGCCCCTGTTTCTAAGGCGGTGGTTGCCCAGAGCGACCAGAGAAAGAGTGCGTAGCCGAAGACTAGGAGTTGCGAGAAATGCGGTTCTATATTAGCGGCTATGACTATCGCTGCCAAGATGTAGATGCCGCCCATGACGTACCAGAGGTTCTCGTAGAATCCGGCGTATGAGTTTCCATAGTAAAGGTCGATCATGCCGGTGATTAGCAGTAGCGCGACTGCGGTCCAACGAATCCATTTCATCATCTTTCCCGCTCCGTTAGCCTATTACCACCAAATAGCCGGTCATAGTGGGCTGGTGGAAAGTGCAGCGATACGGGAACACGCCTGCCCAGCTTGCTGTGAACGTGATCGTCGCATTTTGGCCCTGTCCGAGGACTACAGTGTCCACATGAGTGAGTGTCTGGACCACAGCTCCTTTGCCCGCGTTGACGCTTGCGTTGTCGTATACGACGGCATTAAACGTGTAAGGAGCCTCCATGAAGAAATTGTGATCTTCTGCCACGTCCTCTATGTTCACGTAGTGGATGAGGACGGTATCTCCTTTGTTGACTGTGATCCGATCAGGCACGAAGATATCGTGAGGATATCCGAACCCTTGCGGCCTCGGTTGATCATTGAACGGAAGAGACCCGTCAAACAGGTAGAACTCTCTGGTCGTTGGCGCTGAATAATGTATCACGTATCCCACACTCGCACCAACCGATGCGCCACTCACAATAGCAATTACTGCCGCGGCTATCAACAATCTTCCAGTAGAGAGCTTGCTAAACCCAGACCCGCTCATCAAGCGTCTTCTCCAAGCTTACTCTCAGCACACATCATGACGATACTGAAATCACGCTCGCGAAATGAGTATTTAGCAGATAGGTCCACAATGAACTGCAAAAGTGCACATTGTGATACTTTATCCTCTTTGCGGCCTCAAGGTTGATGTTATCCTTTCGAAATGCTTCCAGAACTTCCTCCCATTGAGTTGGAGAAGTGTAATATCCTTGATGGGGTCGGTTTGACCTCTGAAGTAAGCGTTCAGATGCCAAGGGAAGGCAGAACCGTAGCCAAATCATTCAGGGTAAATGAGAAATCCCTGAGCGCCCTTCAGGAGGAAGCGAACCGTCATAGCGTCAGTGTCAACACCCTTGTCAACCAGCTTCTGTTAGACTATTCCGAGTTCGGAAGATTTCTCCAACGAATCAACGCTCTCCGCCTCAGCAGGAAAACGTTTCAAGAAATCCTCAACGCTATCTCTGACGACGGCCTGGTCAAAGCGGGCCAGATCGCTGGAAAGAGCGCTCCAATGGCTCTCATCGCCTCGAAATGGGGCAAAATAACAGTGAACACTGTTATTGAATTCATCCACGACCTTTCAGCTTATGCTAACCTGTTCGAGTACTACGAGAAGAACGAGAACGAACGTTGGACCATCACATTGATGCACGAGCTGGGGCCAAAATGGTCCATGTTCCTTGCCAACTACATTGGCGAGGCGTTCATTGCAGCCGGGGTCCAGCCTAAGAATAGAGTTTCGGACCGGGCAGTGATTTTCAGCTTCTAGTTTAGTCGTTGAAGGCTGGATGGGCATCGGATCGCTGATTCAGCAAATCTCACAGATCACAGCATGAACTTCAACTACCCGTCTCGGAGTCGAGTTTCGTAGTCAGAGCAGAGATCAGACATGAGGAGTTTCCTTTCAGTCGCAGATGCGTCCAAGCAGGAAATTGACAGGGTTCTCACTAGGGCCAAGACGATCAAGGCTACTATCAAACGAGGAAAGTCATTATCGAGACTCAGCGGAAAGATTGTCGGTCTTCTCTTTGAGAAACCTTCAACCCGGACCCGAGCGAGCTTCGAAGTGGCGGCTCGCAGACTAGGTGGAGAGTCAATCTACCTCTCCGCCGCAGAGCTTCAACTGAGCAGGGGCGAGCCGGTCAAGGACACTGCACGGATTCTGGGAGGATATCTCGACGGGATTGTTGCTCGGGTCTACGCTCACGACACCGTCGTCCAGCTCGCAAAGCACTCAAAAGTTCCTGTAATCAACGCGTTGACCGATCTCGAGCATCCAACCCAAATAATCTCGGACCTCCTGACCATGCAAGAAGCGAAGGGAAAGTTCACCGGACTTAAACTTGGCTACATTGGCGACGGCAATAACGTCTGCAACTCACTCCTAATCGGATCAGCAATCGAGGGAATGAAAATGAGTATCGCATGCCCTGAAGGATACGAGCCTAACGCTGCGATTCTCAAGCAGGCAGAAGAACAATGCAGGTCCACGGGCGGCGAGATAAGGATCGTCCACAAACCATCGCTGGCTGCCAGCGGAGCCGATGTGCTGTATACTGATGTCTGGGTCAGCATGGGGGACGAAGCTTCCAAAGAGAAGAGAATGCGAGATTTCAACGGCTACCAGATCAACTCAGACATCCTCAGAATCGCCAAGAAAGATGTGAGCGTAATGCACTGTCTCCCAGCCCACAGAGGCCTAGAGATAACGGATGACGTGATTGAGGGTAGTAACTCGATCGTCTGGGAACAGGGCGAGAACAAACTGTATGGTGCCGCAGCTGTCTTAGAATGGCTCCTCGGCCAGAAATAGCCAGGGCGGAATTTATTGGAGTCGAGGGTCCGCGCAGAATGGGACACGTTACAAGATGTCGTGATACACCGGCCTGGAATTGAGATGTTCTTCGGCCTCATCGAGCCGTTCGCGTTTCTCTACGAAAGAGCCTTCAACATGGACCTTGCAATTCATGAGCACAATGATCTGAGACACGCTCTCGAGACGACAGGCGCTAAAGTCCACCAGCTAAGATCAATGGCGATTCGACAGGCAAAAGAAGACCCTGAGATAGTTCGCAGACTGAAAGGCTATGCAAAGAGGATCGTAACATTCGAAGGGCCCCCCAGCGAAGTCAAGAGAGCACGTCGAGAATTTGAGAACGACCTTCCAGATCTCGGAATCCGGACACTGTTCAACATCCTCGTCCTCCGACCAAGCATCAGCCTGGACCGGAAGAAAGGAGTCCGAGTAATATTTCCACGAGTATCACTTGACGTTCCCTTGGCCAACCTGTTCTTCATGCGCGATCAACAGGTCGCCTCCGATCGAGGCCTAATAGTCGGAAGAATGTCGAAACCTCAACGACGCATGGAACCAACCCTCACCGCGACCGTACTCGAAATGGCCGGCGCCAAGATAGTCCACCGTGTAGAATCTCCAGGCACTTTCGAGGGAGGAGACTTCATTCCGGCAGGTAGGTTTGCCTTGATAGGAATCGGCGACAGGACAAACCTGAACGGCGCGACCCAGGTACTCAAGCACGGGGTTGGTTTTGAAGAGATCGCCCTAGTTCACCAGCCTTCTCACCCGCTACTACCCAGCGACGAGCCGGACCCGATGATCGACATGCACCTCGACACCTACCTAAACTTCCCGGGTAATCGCGTATCGGTAGGTTGCCTACCACTGCTCAAAGCCGCAAAGGTCGAGATCTATCGGAGGTCAACCCGTGGACGTTATAGTAGGCTCAGCAAGAGTCCGCTGAACCTCTACGAGTATCTGACTGGCAAAGGATTCAGAATTGTTCCCATAACAACTCTCGAACAGATGTGCTACGCGTCAAACTTCCTCTGCGTCCGAGACCACAATATACTCGCGATCGAGGTGGAGAAAGTCGCTCAGAAGGTAATGAGGAACTTGGAAGTTAAGGCCAAGTCTGATCCGTACCGGTACAGCGCTATTCTCAACGAGGCGAGACAAGATTTGGCAAGACTCAAGCGATCAGACCAGTTCTTTCCTCACAAGCGAGAATTCCAAGAACTTTCTATCGAAGTCACATCTCTCCAGCTCCAAGAGATAACGGGAGGATACGGAGGAATACGCTGCATGACATGCGTTCTCAACCGAAAACCCTTGAGCCAGGGCTCTGAACGATGAAGGTCTTGGTAAGTCTAGGAGGCAACGCAATTCTCCAGCGAGGCCAGAAAGGAACCGCTGAGCAGCAAGCCGTAAACGTCCAGAACACGGCAAAACATCTGGCACGCCTGATTCGTCGCGGCGACAAGATCGCTATCACACATGGGAACGGTCCCCAAGTAGGCAATATTCTCCTGCAGAACGAGATCGCAAAGGACACTCTTCCACCAATGCCGCTCGACGTGTGTGGAGCAGAAAGTCAAGGAATGATAGGCTACATGCTGCAACGAGCAATGCGCAATGAACTAGACGCAAGCGGGCAAAGCATGCCAGTTACGACTCTGATCTCCCAGACGCTTGTTGACAGAGAGGATCCCGCTTTCAAGAATCCTACGAAGCCAGTAGGACCCTTTTACACAGCTACTGAAGCAACGGAACTAGAACGACTCAAAGGATGGCGAATGGTGAGCGATAGTGGACGAGGCTACCGGAGAGTCGTCCCTTCTCCTACCCCACTGGACATACTGGAAAGGGAGACGATCATTCGATTGTACGAATCGGGGACTCTAGTGATCAGTGCTGGCGGTGGAGGGGTCCCAGTCATCAGAGGCAGAGATGGCCGGTTGACGGGCGTTGAGGCAGTCTTAGACAAGGATAGAACCGCTGCCCTCCTTGCCAAGACTGTTGGAGTGGAAACACTACTAATTCTTACAGACGTAGAGGAAGTATCCATCAACTATGGAAAACCAGATCAACGGGGACTAGATAGAATGACGGTGGAGGAGTGCAAACGCTATCTCGCGGGAGGCCAGTTCCCTTCGGGGAGTATGGGACCTAAGATAGAAAGCGCCATTAGCTTCCTGTCAAACTCAGACGGAAAAAGAGTACTAATCGCTTCGCTAGAAGGTGCAGAAGAAGCGCTCGAAGGAAAAACCGGGACCACTATCGAACGCTGAAATTGCGCTCAAGCTAAAGCTTGGTATCAGTGAGTCTCGCGGCCTAGCAGCGAAGTATTCTGAATCATCCAGTTCGAACGCTCTGGCGTGCCGGTGTGTCCAGATTAGGCCTATCAAGGGTTTCGCCCTTGACAACCATTACTGAACGCGAGCACTTGTGGACAACTCTCTCTGATACGCTGCCAAGCACGAGCCCTCCGACTCCTCCCAGTCCTCGGTTTCCAACAATAACGAGGTCGGAGTTCAACTCGTCTGCACACTTGCATATTGTATCGACGGGATTTCCGGGGAGTATCTTGAGGTAGATCCTTATTCCAACAGGGTCGTACTTGTAAACTGATCCTTTCGCGTCGTTGGATTCGATGGCGATTTTATCTCTCGGGAAGTGTTTGAAGATCAATTCTCGATGAAAACGGGCAATCTGGTTCCATTGCTCGGCTAGGCTGATCTTCATCGGGTCCGGAACCATTGCCGTGACAACCACAAGGTCGGTTCGAAGTAGACTCGCGAGTTCGGCGGCCCGGCCGATAACACGGTCTGCGTGGCGCGACTGGTCGACCGCGGCGAGAATTGTCCTCATCTGCAGCGCCAGGTTTCTGACTGGTGCCAGAATTAGATGTGTCATAACCGGGTCGAGATGATCACAGTGACAAAAGATATCTAGAATAGATCCGTACCGACAGCGTAGCGCTGACATTTGGTGGAGTCCCGGACTATTGCAGGCGATGATTCTTCTAACGAATCCAAGCAGCTTGTACGCCGGTTAGTGGGCATTGTGCACCCTTCTAAGCTGATCAGTACTCTCGGTTGGTACGTGGGAAGGTTCAAGCTCCTCACAGGGATCATGACGCTGGGTGCCGCTACTGCAATCCTGGTCCTCTCTGGCAGAGGAAGACCGGACAATCGAAACTCCGCGTTCGTGCTTTTACCTCTCATCTTTGCAGCCCTTAGCCTATTCTTCTTCGCAGACCGGCGCAGGCGAACTACTCGTAGCCTCTCCTCATAGTTTTGAGAATATCCGTACCGGTTAGGGACAACAAGTATCCGCTCCACCGGCCGGATAGCATCTGGGAGACATGGAAGCTCTCAACATCCTCAAATCTGAACACTCGGCTCTGCTCGGCGAAGTTTACCAGATGGACAAACGGCTCACTTTCCTAGAAAGCTCGGGGCCGATTAAGGGGGTGCGGGTCCTGAAGGAGCTCGCTGAAACGAGTGGAAGAATGCAGGAGAACCTTCTGCAGCATACGGCCAAGGAAGAGAAGGGCTTCTTCCCCGTTCTTGAATCAAGGCTTGGAAAAGACCGAGAACTCGTCGGGGTGATGAAGTGCGAGCACGAGGAACTAATCGGATCTCTTGGGTCTCTGACAGCAGAGCTGGACAGGATGACGAAGAATCGTGATACTACAAGAACTTGGAATCTGGTGTCCGCGCTTCAAGACCTCAAGGGAGGCCTTTCGGACCACTTGTCAAGGGAAGAACGGGTATTGTTCTGGCTGGCTGAACTCCGACTCTCGTGGCGTGATCAGAGGAAGATCGCCTCAAGCATACAAGCTACGAACGAGACTGCTGTCCATTTACACGTCTGGTGTTACGGGCCGAGGTCCTGGGCTGAAGCTAAGTTTTACACGGGCTAGTCCGGCTAGATAGCCCGAACAGCAGAGAGCGTAGAGACGTACAATGTCGAGATGCTCTCCGAGAGCGGGCTCTCACAGTCACCACCCCTCCGATTAACCTTCAAGACGAGTTAGGGCTGGGCTCGAGCAAGAGGCCAGAGGACCTCTGCCCACCAGCCTAACTCCTAGAGTTGTCTAAAAGGCTCGACTATAGTCGGCGGTTCCTGAAGTAGAGTCTCCATCGTGATGTCCGTTCTAGGCTCCGCCCAACGAAACCAGGAGGTCAGTGAGGAATCCTGCCAATAGTCCGATGAAAATGCCTACCATGATGAGATCATTGCTGGACTGTCTCCGTGCAGCATTGTACATCAGCAATGTAACATAGACCAGGGCGCCTGCGGCGAGTGAGAGGAACAGTACATAGGTTAGTTCGGAGACCCAGAGGCTTCCTATGATCGTTCCCACAAATGTTGGACCGCCTCCTATCAATCCGAGCTTTGCAAGGAACGAGATTCTCGGCTTCTCCAAGATCCCCGTTAGTGGACCGGCGATTCCGAATCCTTCGGTTGCGTTGTGTGCTCCGAACCCTACGACCAAGACCACGGCTAGTGCAACAGCACCCGACGCATATGACTGGCCGATGGCCAGTCCTTCGCTGAAATTGTGTAGTCCTATGCTCATGGCGATCATTGTTGCAAGATGATAGGGGCTGCCGAAGAGCGCGGTAGAACGTTGTTCTTGCGTAACAGCTTGAGTCCGCGAAGCAGGGCCGTTAAGATCATCCCTCTTGATCTCTCCTCTGGGGCGGGCTGATGCTTTCAGAACTAGCGAGATTCTTCTGATGTATCTCTGCTCATATGACGCGAGGCCAAGCAGCCCTATGGCTAGGCCTGCGAATAATGCGATGAGGTCTTGGGCGGCGTTGGAGATAGAAGCTGCACCAGTGTAAGCGTTGATTGCAGCGGCCTTTGTCGGTATCCATGCAGTAGCCAAAACGTCGGCGATGAGGAATACGAGGATGCCCATCGAAAGGGCGTTCAGGAACCCCTTCTTACGTGGACTAACGTTCTGAAGCAGGGCCATGGGAAGCCCCAGGAATATGGTTAGCCCTGCGATTGCTCCGATCAGGAGGAGCTCTGCGTAGTTTATCATGCATTGCCCAACGAAAAGGTATGACATACGTAATTTAAAGCCAATCTCATCGACAAGAGTTTGGTCGAATGCTATCGACAGGCAAGACCATTAGAACTAGCTCGAGACCTAGTCTAAAGGGGAGAATTCAGATGGAGACAAAAACTGTGAAACGTCAGACCGATGAAACTCCTTCCAAATCATCTGGAGTTTTCAAGAAAATCCTAGTCGCCTTAGATGGATCTGAGAGCGCAGAGAGGGCCGCAGGAGTGGCTTTGGAGCTGGCTGCGAAGCTGAAAGCCAACCTCATAGTTCTGCACGCGATCAGTCCCCCATCATCATACTACCACTCTTCCATCATGACTGGCCCAATGGTCCCTCCACCACCCTCTCAGAAAGAGATCGACGCCTACTACGCCTATGCTCGGCGAGTTGCCCTCGGCATGGTAGGCCCGACCTTATCCGAAGCGAAGAAGCGTAACGTGGCTGCCAAGACAGACATTCCAGAAGCCGTCTCGTCCACCGTCGAGGTAATAGTCGATCATGCAGCGAAGGAGAAGGCTGATCTGATCGTAGTTGGCACGCGGGGACTAGGAGGATTCAAGAAGATGTTGCTAGGGAGCGTATCCAGTGGAGTTATCTCTCATGCCAATTGTCCGGTGCTGGTTGTCAGATAGAGGCAGGTAGGAAGAGAGAGTTTCAATGGCTGAGCAAGAATACGAAATACCGATACAAGTCGTCGGGCTTCCGAACAACGATATCGAGTCTAGAAAGGCTGAACAGAAATTTCAGAAGTCGATCCAAGCCCTGAGCCTAGTCCATCGAGACATCGTTGAAGCGAGGGCGGTTGTGAAGACTTCTGCCCTAGAGAAGAATAGAAAACGCTACGAGGTCCAAGTGCTCATCAAGCTTCCCAAGGAACTGTTCGACTTTACGGAAGAAGGCTGGTCCATGGAAGAGGTCTTCGAGAAGGTCGGCGTAAAAATCAAGAGGCTGATGACCAAGCCGCGAGACAAGCCTTCTCACCGAAGACATCCGTCCAGGATGGAAATGGAATCTTCAAGGTTCGCTGAGTAACCCCTGGGTCCTAAAAAGACTTCCAGGGTCAAAAGAAATAGAGAAGCTGTTGACCTGTCTAGGTTCTACCCTCGACGTTCCTTAAACGCTCGAAAGGGCGACTTCGGTCGTGTAGTAATCGCTGGAGGGAGCGATCGCTACGCGGGTTGCCTCGCCTTCAATGCTCTCGCGGCTCTCAGGGCCGGAGCGGATCTCTCGATTGTCGTCGCGCCGTGGCGGGCCGCTGATATTGTAGCTGGCTATTCACCTGACCTCATCACTGTGCCCTGCATTTCTCCGTTCCCAGATCCCGGATTAGTAAGTGAGTCAATATCGAGGGCCGATTCGGTGATCATCGGATGCGGAGTTGTAAGGACATCAGGTGCTCACAGAGCGCTTCTCAGTATCATGCAGAGTTGTAGGCTGCCGATGGTAGTTGATGCCGAGAGCCTCCATGCACTAGCCTCCAGACCAAAAGCTGCGCAAGGAAGAGACGTGCTATTGACGCCCAACGCAGGCGAGTACCAAGTTCTCACTGGAAAACTTTGGCCGAGATCCCCAAAAGATCGAGTCGACGCGGCGAAGTCCCTGGCCAAACGCTATCGTTCCACTGTCATAGTCAAAGGGGCGGAAGATTTCATCTCTGATGGTACAAGGGTCCGAATCGACCGTGCAGGGTCTCCATATATGACGAAAGGCGGATACGGAGACCTCTTGGCGGGAGTCGCCGGTGCCTTATTGGCCAGAGGCCGGAATCCCTTCGATGCGGCCAGTGCAGCGGCCTTCATTATCGGACGAGCTGGAGAATTCGCTTCTCGAAAGTGGGGAGAAGGAACACTCGCGTCCGACCTTCTACAAGTACTGCCCGCGGTTATCTCGCACGAGCTAGGTAGACGACGCCAAACTAGCTTCTGAATTGCTTGGGTTTTCGCAAATCGGGGTCTATCGCAAGAATGTCCCGTATCTCATCGAGTGTTATCTTCGACGGATCGAACTCGACCCTGACTCTGTTGGAAAACACGTTGATTTCGGCCGAGATCACACCGCGTGTCCTGAGCAGTTTCTCCTCCATTAGAGCTGGACGCTCCAAGAGTATCGCGTAGGATATGTCAAGAATTCCGTTGGGACGGAGTGTGCTTGGATCGGAATCCGTGCTCGAGTCAACACTTGCGCTTTTCGGCTGAAGCGTATTCTTCGTTTTCATCGCCTCTGCCTAGAACATTCGCGTTGGTGCATATGAGTGGGAGGTTCACACTAGCCCACAAACGTACACATTGTATTATCCGCCTGTATCACATTGCGATACATTAAGCACTGCTGCCCGCATTGTGGACGCCGCGACTAAATACTCTATGAGCCTCAGTATCTGCCGAAGAAACAATGAAAAAGATAGATGGAAATCGAATTCGAACAGGTAGTATGAACCCGAACGATAAAATGTCACAGCAAACCGGCGACCGACGGCCGAGCACAGTTGTTGGTTTCAGACCTGAGTCAATGCTCGCTCCATGGAGTCAATGGGCGAACCGGTTTATCATCGCAGCCATAGTGCAAGGTGCAATAGCCGTTGGAGTCTCAGCATTCCTTCTCTACGACGCCCTCTACGATGCTCCCGGAGCAGCCAAGATCGTCGCAGCAGGAGGAGCGGGAACATGGCTCACCGTAGGTTACCTCGGATTCCTGATACTGGGACCACTCGCGGCAGCAGTCACATCCCTCTTCTACCAGCACCTCGAAGCTCACCTACGAGCACCGTACCACGGATTCAGCAACATCTTCGCATGGCTCCACCTAGTACTCATGAACATCGGGGTTGCAGGAGCAACATTGATCATGATGAACGGCGGATGGCGAGCTGGCGTGCTGACATACACTCTACAGCAACAGACCAACCCGAGCCTCACCCCCGGACAGATCAACGGCCAAGTCCATGTACAGATACTCAGTGGCTATCCACCCTACATAGCGGCCTTCGCTGCCATAGGGATCCTCGGCGCCATCGCGGGCGGACTCGGCTACGCGATCGCGTGGAGAAGAGCGTCCAAACAGACGACCCCAACGGCCGAGCAGTAGCGCGAGAAGGAAGTGATCCGGGCCTTGCTGGAACAAGTCTCACTGCTTCATAGGATAGTGGTAGCAATTGACAGGTCCGACCCGTCCTGCATCTGACTGTGTGACAGGACAGACCATATTCGTCTATGGCGGTTGGACCGCCTGGGAGAAGACACATCCAGGTCAAACTGAGTCAGGGCCCCATTCCGCTCAGGGAAGAAGGGCTTGGCTACATCGTTGTCGGCAAGCGGAAGGTGGTCGTGTCAGTCTTACATTGACCATTTGCCCGGCATCCAACCCCTGCGCCAGGCAAATGTTACCCACATGATCGCAATAGCTGCAAGCGCGACGATCAAGGCGACTGCAACCACGATGAAGTCTTGGAAAACGCCGCCCTTAGAATAGAATCCGACATAGATTAGAGAGCCAACTAGGAATCCCGCAAAAACTATGATCGTCCCAATGATTCTCCACAGCATTCCCACGGACCATTTCTCAAGCTTCTCCATGGCAGTGTCATTGTATGGATACTTGGATAAAGCTTTACGGGTCGTCCACGCAAGAATCATGCCAGGCTCGCCTTTGATTTGATGGTTCAAGTGTGCCTCAAAGTGTACCATACGAATAAGTAGGAATTGTCTTCCCGTTCCCCCTAAACATGCCATTATCAGCGCCTTCGTCGCTGCAGAGAGACCACGAAGAAATCTGGCAACTCTTACTGGGAGTACAGCATCTTTCCGGAAAGACCGGAAGTATCGCTGAGAAGCTCGCTAAGGATCTCAAGACTCACATCGACATGGAAGAAGAACTTGCTCTACCACTCTTGGGGATTCTGCCGGACCTCGCAAAAGGTAAGCTCAGGAACGGCTTGGCAAAGAAAGCTTCCGTCCTGGGGTCCAGGTTCGAGAAACAGTATCCTAGGATGCTCAATGGTCACAAAGAGCTCAGGAGGTATCTCGATCGCCTCAAAACGATTGGATCAGAGGAAGGTCATCTTACCGCAGTGCGTTTCGCCGAGGCATTGGAGGAGCACTCGCAAGAGGAAGAGGAAGTTCTCTATCCTGCTGCGATTCTAGCAGGCAGGATAGCTTCCAAAGCTGCCAAGACAACGGCTAGCAAGTAACACCGGGTGACGCTCAATGCTCAATCAAAGACTGAATCTCTCTCCCGCCAAATGTTCATTTACTTACCAACAGTATTCGGTAAACCAGTTGGGACCGTCGTCTAGGTGAGATAGAGTGGCCAGAAAAGCGAACACGACGAACAAACCTCGGAACACACAAAACCTGTCAGTTTCTTCGATTGAAAAAGCACGAACGCTGATCGACGAGATTGAAAAATCTCAGATACCTTTTGGAGAGTCTGCTCCAATTTTTGCGAAGATTAAGGCGCAGGTTGACGCGGGCAAAGTTCTCAGCGCTGACGATTATGATCATTTACTAGGACTAGTGAAAAAAGCGAGAGATTGGGAAAAGGATGTAGAGAGCTCGTCCAAAACGCAGCCCGAAGAGACAATGGGAGGATAGCCCATGTCCAGGCCCGCCTGAAAAGGAGGAGCATCTCAGGAGCCTATTCTTAGACTAGGGGTTCTCATCGGGTGCAGACGATCCATTAACACTCTCTCTCTAAGAAAAACAAATCTATCCGTCAGAGAATCATCATAGTCAAAGTTTGCACTCAAGGAGAACTCCTTGTACAGCTCGACCACGGTCCTGTAGGCTATCACCCGCGCGCTCGTCCCCAATCTCTCAAGCAATATCTTCACAACCTCCTCGAATCTAACAGGAATATCCCCTCGACTGATTCCCTTCTTTTCAAGGAAGTCATAGACCCAGTCTCGGATCGGCTCGCCCATTCCCTGCAATACAAGGTCGAACCAGTAGCTGACTGAGAGCTGAAACCCGGATATCAAGTTCGTACGCATTAATCGCGTCTCTCTTAGACAAGCGTTGGGAGGAGCATCGAAATACGCTTAGCGTCTCCACAATCATCGTCTCGCGGTAAGAATTTCTCCTATCCCGTCTAATCATTCTAGCCTTTGAATAGGGGTCCAGCGGTGGACCGCGGTATGCAACCATCTCAGGGCCTCGGCGCATTGTTTGCTCCTATGTCTATCGCTGTCATTGGCGCGTCCAACCGGGAAGGAAGTGTTGGAAGAGCTGTCTTCACGAATATTCTGCTCAACGAGTACGCTGGAACCGTCTACCCGGTCAACCCTAGGGATAGGTCGATCAGCGGGGTAAGAGCCTACCCGTCCATCGGGGACCTTCCAGAAAGCGTCGATCTCGCAGTCGTAATAGTCCCTGCGGCCCTTGTGCCGTCGGTCACCGAGCAGTGCGGCGAGAAGGGCGTAAAGGGTCTGATCATAATATCCGCAGGCTTCAAGGAGGTAGGCGAGGAAGGGGTCGACCTCGAGCGTAGAGTCTTCTCTATTGCCCAGAAGTATTCGATGCGACTAGTGGGTCCAAACTGTCTCGG
>WNGQ01001062.1_pt1 | contig 28603 bp, 23 predicted proteins | sample 5407661 | NCBI WGS metagenome assembly WNGQ01 (sample SAMN13153382, study PRJNA577476) | soil metagenome | isolation source: 60 cm soil or saprolite under Garry oak tree replicate 2 | place: USA:California | collected 2016-06-15 | reverse complement strand
CGAGCTCCGCCATCGGCCGCACGTCGTCCGCCTTCACTTCCTCGCGCAGCGACTCCATCTCGGGCGCCTCGAGCCGTACCTCACCGAAGTCGGCGCTCGTGGTCTCGAACCCCTCCAGCTGCACGTTCGTCGGCTCGAGCCCCTCGATCAGGCTCGTCGACTCGATTGCGAGCGAAGTGTCGGGCTCCGCCACCGGCTCCGGCTGCCGCACGGGCGGCGGGACCGAGCGCGGGGACGGGGGCGGAATCGGGCGCGCACCGGGCTTCACCTTCCGCGTGGGCGGCGCGTCCACATCCAGGAACACGAGTGTCTTGCGCTTCCCCGACTTGCTGACATCCTCCTTCGGCTCCGGCTTGGCCGGTGCGGCCACACTGCTCGTCCGGCGCGCCGGCTCGCCATACATGCGGAGATGCTCCTCCAGGATGCGCCGCAGGTCCGCGCTCTCAGGCGAGATGTCGGTGAACTCCTTCAGCGCGTTGAAGGCCTGCTGAATCTTCCCCGCCTTCTGCATCCGCTCGGCGTACTCGACGAAGTTCTGCTTCGCTTCGGCCATGAAGCCTTTGGCGGCGTACAGCTTGGCGAGCTTGAGGTACGTCGTCTGCCGCCCGGGCGCGTTGCGCAACACCTTGTTGCACATCGCGATCGCGTTGTTGTGGAAGCCGAGCTCGGCATACTTGTCGACGGCCCGATCGTAGTAGTCGGCGGCCTGGGCCGGGTCCTTGACCTTGAGGTAGAGATCGCCGATGCGATTGAAGATGGAGAGGTCGGGGTTCGCCTCCCCTTCCCCCTCCTGATCCTTGAGGACTTCCTGCCACGCCTCGATGGCCCCCTTGGGGTCCTTGGTCTCGAGGCTGCGAGCCTTGTCTTTTTGCTTCTCAAGCTTCGACATGGAGCCCTAAAGATACGGACCGCGTGGGGAGGGGACAAGCGGAACCTCCTGTCCACACGGCGGTTACGAGATTCGCGCCCATCCAGTACGCCACTTCGCGCCAATCTGACACCTCGCACGACACCAGGTCCGCGCGCAGCCCGGGCGCGATCTGGCCCCGGTCCCCGGCCAGCCCGAGCGCCGCCGCTGCGTTGACCGTGACCGCTAACAGCGCCTCGGCGTGCCGCAAGCCGAGCTGCGACACGCCCAGCGCCATCACGAGCGGCAGGCTCACGGTCGGCGACGATCCCGGGTTGAAATCGGTGGCGAGCGCCAGCGCTGCACCCGCCTCGAGCAGGCGCCGGGCGGGCGCCTGGCGGTGCGTGCCCAGGAAGATCATGGTGGCGGGCAGCAGCACGGCGACCGTGTCGCTGCCCGCGAGAGCGCGTACGCCTGCCGCGGACACACCCGCGAGGTGGTCCGCCGAGAGCGCGCCCAGCTCGACCGCGAGCTCCGCGCCGCCCGAGCCCTCCAGCTCGTCGGCGTGCAGCTTGACGCCCAGGCCATGGCGCCGGGCGGCAGTGAGGATCGCGCGCGTCTCCGCCACGTCGAACACTCCGGGCTCGCAGAACACGTCGCACGCGACGGCGAGGCGCTCCTGTGCCACCGTCGGAATCAAGTCGTCGCACAGCAAGCGGACGTAGTCGGCGCGGCGGTCGCGGAACTCGGGCGGCACCTCGTGGGCGCCCAGGAAGGTGGGAACGAGCGCGGCGCGCGCGTCCGCCGCGACGGTGGCGAGCGCGCGCAATTGCTTCAGCTCGGTCGCCGGGTCGAGGCCGTATCCCGACTTAGCCTCGATCGTGGTGCTGCCGTGGGCCAGCAGCCGCTCCACCCGGGAGCGCGTCAGGTCCGTGAGCTCCGCCTCCGGTCGCGCGCGCACGTCCCGGACCGACTGGAGGATGCCGCCGCCCAGGGATGCGATCGTCTTGTAGTCCTCGCCCAGGGCTCGGCGCTGGTGATCGTCGAGGCGGGGGGCCCCGAACACGGCGTGCGTGTGGCAGTCGACGAAGCCCGGGAAGAGCACCCCGCGCACCTCTTCGACGACCGCGCCCGCGTGGGCGTCGCGCAGCGCGCGGTACGTCCCCACCGTCCGGATGCACCCGCCGTCGATCAGCACGGCCGCGTCGCGCAGCACCTCCACCTGCGCCATGTCGCGCCCGCGACGCGCGCGCGCCGGCCCGCGGCAGGTGACGATCTGGCGGGCGCCGACGAGCAGCGTGCTCAGTCGCCCGCCTCGCGCATCGGCAAGCGGATGCCGTGGCGTCGCGCGGTCGCGAGTGCCTCGGGGTAGCCCGCGTCGGCGTGCCGCGCCACGCCGATCCCCGGGTCGTTCGTGAGCACCCGCTCGAGCCGGCGGCCCGCCGCCGCCGTCCCGTCCGCTACGCTCACTTGCCCGGCGTGGAGCGAGTTCCCGATGCCCACGCCGCCGCCGTGGTGGAACGCCACCCACGCGGCCCCCGACGCGGTGTTCAGCAGGGCGTTGAGGATCGCCCAGTCGGCGATCGCGTCCGAGCCGTCGCGCATCCCTTCGGTCTCGCGGAACGGCGACGCGACCGAGCCCGTGTCGAGATGGTCCCGGCCGATCACCACCGGGGCGCCGACCTCTTCCTGCTTCACCAGGTCGTTGAGCGCGCAACCGAACGCGGCACGCTCGCCCTGTCCCAGCCAGCAGATGCGGGCGGGCAATCCCTGGAAGGCGACGCGCTCCCCGGCGAGCCGGATCCAGCGCGCCAGGTGCTCGTTCTCGGGGAACAGCTCGCACACCAGGCGGTCGGTACGGCGGATATCGTTCGGGTCGCCGCTCAGCGCGACCCAACGGAACGGCCCCTTCCCTTCGCAGAACAGGGGCCGGATGTACTCGGGGACGAAGCCCGGGATGTCGAACGCGTCGGCGACACCGGCATCCTTCGCCTGGGCGCGGATGTTGTTGCCGTAGTCGAAGGTGACCGCCCCCAGCCGCCGCAGCGCGAGCATCGCCCGCACGTGCGTCGCGATGCTCGCGGTGGCGCGACGCAGGTAGTCGTCCGGATCCCGCCGCCGCAGCGCGCCCGCCTCGTCCAGCGACAGGCCAGCGGGGATGTAGCCGTGCAGCGGATCGTGCGCCGACGTTTGGTCGGTGAGGGCGTCGGGGACCCAGCCGCGCCGCACCAGCTCCGGAAGCACCGCGGCGCAGTTGCCGATCAGCCCGACGGACAGCGCTTCGCCCGCCCGTTTCGCCGCGTCGCACCAGCGCAGCGCCTCGTCGAGCGACGCGGTCGAGCGGTCGAGATAGCGCGTCGCGAGCCGTCGCTCCACGCGCGCGGGATCCACCTCCACCGCGAGGCACACGCCGCCGTTCAGCGTGGCGGCGAGCGGTTGCGCGCCTCCCATCCCGCCCAGTCCCCCCGTGAGGACGACGCGCCCCTGCAGCGATCCGCCGAAGTGCCGCCGGGCCACGGCGCCGAACGTCTCGTAGGTCCCCTGCAGGATCCCCTGGGTGCCGATGTAGATCCACGAGCCCGCGGTCATCTGGCCGTACATGATCAGGCCCTTGCGCTCGAGCTCGCGGAACACTTCCCAGGTGGCCCAGCGACCGACCAGGTTCGCGTTCGCGATGAGGACGCGCGGCGCCTCGGCGTGCGTCGTGAACACGCCGACCGGCCGGCCCGACTGGACCAGCAGCGTCTCGTCGTCGCCGAGGGTGACGAGCGTGCGGCAGATGGCATCGAATGACGGCCAGTCGCGCGCCGCCTTCCCCGTGCCCCCGTACACCACGAGGTCCTGCGGCCGCTCCGCCACCTCGGGGTCGAGGTTGTTCATGAGCATGCGGAGCGCGGCTTCCTGGATCCAGCCTTTGCACGATCGCTCCGGACCGCGCGGCGCCCGGACGGTGCGGGGAGCGGTCACGGTGCGCCAGCCTCCATGTGAACGCGGAACGCGGAACGCGAAACGCGGAACAGATGGGCGGGCCCCGTGGTGAACGAACTCGCCTTGCTGTTCCGCGTTCCGACTTCCGCGTTCCGCGTTGTCATTGTCGCTCCGGATCGAACGTCCCCTCGCGAATCTCCCCTGCCACGCGCTCGATGTCGCCCGTGAGCGGTCGGTCGCCGTCGAGCGGCGCCGCCGCGCGCCGCAGCGCGGCATAGGTACGCGCCACGCCGCGGCCGGGAGTGAGCGGCTTCAGAAACTCGAGCCCCTGGGCCGCCGCCAGCAGCTCGATCGCCACGATCCGCACCGCGTTCCCGAGGATCCGCTCGGCCTTCCACGCCGCGCTCATGCCCATCGGGACCACGTCTTCCTGATTCCCCTCGGTGGGCACCGACTGCACGCTCGCCGGCGTCGCCAGCACGCGGCAGTCGGCGGCGAGCGCCGCCGCCGCGATCTGCGCCGTCATGAACCCCGACTCGAGACCCGGATCGCGCGCCAGGAACGGCGGCAGCCCCGACGACAGGTCCGGGTTGACGATCCGCTCGAGCCGGCGCTCGGCCAGCCCGGCGAGCGTGGCGAGCGCGATCGCCACCACGTCGAGCGCCAGCGCCACCGGCTGGCCGTGGAAGTTGCCGCCCGACAGGACATCGCCGTCGAACACGAGCGGGTTGTCGGTGGCGGCGTTGAGCTCGGTCGCGACCAGCCGCTCGGCGAACGCCAGCCCTTCGCCCACCGCACCCAGCACCTGGGGCGTGCAGCGCAGCGAGTAGGCGTCCTGCACGCGCGGGTCGTGCACCCGGTGCGACTCCCGGATCGCGGAGTCGGCGAGCAGCTCGCGCAGCAGCGCCGCGGAGCGCCGCTGCTGCGGATGGGGCCGGGCGTCATGGATGCGCGCGTCGAACGGCTCGGGCGTGCCTCGCACCGCCTCGAGGCTCATCGCCGCGGCCGCGTGCGCCGTGCGCCACACCACCCAGCCATCGTGCACCAGGAGCGCGGCGAGGCCGGTCTGCGCCTGCGTGCCGTTCACGAACGCCAAGCCTTCCTTGGCCTCGAGCGTGATGGGGTGCAGCCCCTTCGCCTGGAGCGCCGCGCCGTCTTCCCCCTCGCCGATCATGGCGAGCGCGAGGTGCGCGAGCGGCGCCAGGTCCCCCGACGCGCCCACGCTCCCCTGCGACGGGACGCGCGGGTGCACCCGCTGGTTCAGCATGGCCACGATCAGCTCGGGGAGCACGGGTCGGACGCCGCTCGTGCCCCGCAGCAGCACGTTGGCGCGCAGCAGCATCATGGCGCGCACGGCCTCAACCGGCAGCGGATCGCCTACGCCCGAGGCATGACTGCGGATCAGGTTGCGCTGCAGCTCGCGGGCCTGCTCGGGCCGGATGCGCACGTGCGCGAGCTTCCCGAAGCCGGTGGTCACGCCGTACATCGTGTCCCCGCGGGCGATGGCCGTCTCGACGGTGCGGCGGGAGCCGTGGACGGCGGCGAGGGAATGCGCCGCTACGGCGACGGGCGCGCCGTGGCGGGCGACGGACACGACGTCCTCGATAGCGAGGGAGTGACCATCCAGCGTGACGGGGGCCGGCATGCGAGAGGAAGCTACGCGCAAGGGTGGGGAGACGCCAAGTCGTGAAGGGCGTCACGGAGAAGCGTCACGAGAAAGCGTCACGAAACGACGCCGTTCCGTGACGCTCCCTCGAGACGCTTGTTCGTGACGCCAGCGTCTACCTCGACACCACCTGCTTCCCGGTAAGCGTCGGCCCGTGGGGCGGCGCCAGCTCCGGATTCCCCGGATCCGTCTGCACGCTCCAGTCGAAGATCACGTATTGCCGTCCCACGAAGGTCATTCGCAGGGCCCCATAGTGCACCAAGGAGCCATCCACGATCTCGAAGACGTATCCGAACCCTGGGCGAGCAAGCAGCGAATCGCCCGAATAGCCGCTCGCGGGTGCAAGGTCGATCGACGTGAGATCGGGGATCGGGCTCGCACTGTAGAGCTGCATGCTGGTCCCAGTGTAGACCGGGACGATCCAGAGCGTCGAGTCCGACGCGTTGACGTGAATGACGAAATCGATGTCGCTCCGACCGCCGTCCTGCACCAGGCCCAGTTCCCCGGCATCGCCGTACCCATTGCCGTTCACGTCGTCCCAGAACCGGAAGCCTGACTGCGCGTTGTGCGTGCCGCCAAAGCCCCACACCAACACGTTGCGCGCATCCGGCCGCGGCGTGTCCGACCAGATCGGCGACCACAGGCTCTCGTAGCCCAGCGTATCGACGGCGGACACGCCGAAGCAGCGCGTCACGCCGTTCGCGAGCTGGGCGGCGAGAAACTCGTGCGACACCGTCGTCCCCTCGAGCGCCCAGTTGACGCACTGGTTCTGCGCGAGGATGTAGTCCGAGCTGTACACACGATACCACTTGAAGCGCGAGAGGTCGGGCGTGTCCTGCCAATCGAGGTGGATCGCGCTGTCGAGCGAGATACCGAAGAGCGACGGCGGCGCGCCGATCTGGAGGTACTCGTTCACGGTCACGGTATTGCTGGCAGCGCTCTCGAGGCCGTCCAGGTCCACGGCCGTGACGAAGTACTGGAGATGGGGGACGCCGTTGTCGTGGAAGGTGTTCGAGGTCGTGATACCACGCAGCCCGAACGAGCCGGAGGTGCTGCCGCGCGAGTAGACGTTGTAGCTCGACAGGCTGGAGCTCTGCACGTCTTTCCACAGGAGCAGGATCCCCGCGGGGCTCGTGGCATCGCCGCTCGCGTCGAGCTGGTAGGTGAGGCTGTCGGGCGGCGGGAGCGCGCTACCGACCGTCGTCGTGTTGGTCTGGCAGCCGACGCTCACGGCGCCGGCGGCCAGCAGGGTGCATAGGGAGCGGAAGCGCATAGCGAACTCCAGACGAAGCGTTTGGGCGGGTCGTTGAGCAGGCGGCATGCCTGGGGGCAAGTCGTGCGAGCGACGCCGCTTAGACCCCCCGGCCCCGACCCGCCTGTCACCGGTGGAGGACAGGGGAGCGCGCCGCTCATCGCACCAGGCTCTGCTGCTCGTAGTCGAACTTGATGTCCGGCTGGTCCAGCAGCGAGATCGTGAAGTTGAACGCGAAGTTGCCGTTCGGGCTCTTGAAGAACGAGAAGCTCGCGTGCCAGCGATGCAAGTCGCGGTCCAGGGCGATCACGTGCTGGCCGAACTGGCGCGTGTCGAAGTCGTAGGACGACGTCCACCGCGCGGCCCAGTGCGCGGTCGGGCTGAACGACAGGTTGAGGCCCATCGTCTGGCGCCCTCCCGTCCCCCCGACGAAGGGAACCGTGGTCGCGAGCGTGTCGGTCCGCGGGCGCGTGCGCGTCAGAGAAAAGGTGACGCCGAGGTTGAATCCCTTGCCCGCGCCCGCTCCCCCGACCGGGACGGCACCCGCGCCGACGAAGCCCTTCTGCCCGAAGGGGCCGCCCTGTCCCGTGGTGTCGACTCCCGGCGTGCCGGGCGCGGCGGCGGGGGGGGCCCCGGCGGCAGCCCCGCGGCGGGGAGCGAGTCCGAGCAGGCGCCCGATCCCGGCGATCGTCGTCGGCGTGACGGAGAACGAGGCAGCGAGATTCGTGAGGAACGGGTCGAACTTCGCCGTGTCGACGCCCGCCTGACCGCGCCACAGGTCGTGGGTCAAGCTCAGGCTGAATCCCGGCAGCAGGTCCGAGGCGAAGGTGTTGTTGATCGTCTGGGTCTGCCACCCGGTGCGACCGGGGTGCTTCGCCTGCTCGAAGTTGTAGGAGAGCGCGCTCGTGTTGATGCCGAGCAGCCGGAGCTTGCGGGGCGCGCGCTCCGCCGCGGTGTCGCCGGCCGCCGGCTTGAGCTTCGCCTCGAAGTTCTGCGACAGGCCGAGGCTGATGGTCTGCTGCGGGTCGCTTCGGGCGTTGAGCGTGCGGCCCGTGGGGTCGAGGGCGCGCGCGAACTCGGCGGAGACCTCGGAGCCGGGCGCGTACCGATAGCTCACGATCGGCGAGATGGCGTGACGGATGCGCGCGAGCGGGCCGAACCCAGGGAAGAATCCGAACAAGGTCGGGGACAGGCCGGCGCTGAACTGCAGCCGCTTCCCCTGTTGCACCCAATCGCCCCCGCTGAACTGGTTCCGCACCCTGAACGGACCCGCCGACGTCTGGTTCACGATGGCGATGCCCGGCTGCAGCTTCCACGTCCCGGTGAACAGCGACGGGAGGTTGATGCCGGTCTGCCAGTCGACCTGCGTGCTGAAGGTCCGGTAGTACAGCAGGCGGCGCCGCCCGCCGGGCACCGTGGAGTCGGGGATGATGTACTCCTGGCGCGCGTTGTTCGTCTGATCGTTCACGGTGAAGCTGTTCGTCCAGTTCCACGGTCCGACCCGGAGCGGCGTCTGGAAGCTCAGCGTGGTCACGCGATTGTCGGAAAAGAGCCGCAGCGTGTCCGGGAACCCGGAGTCGCCCGCGACGAGGAGCGGCGCCTGCAGTTGGTGAAAGGTCTGCTGGTTCGTGTACGAGAACCCGGGCGACCAGGTGATGGAGGGCGTGATGTTCACCGGCGCCGGGGTGAGGCTGACGTTCGGGAAGCTCTGAGTGATGAGCCCGCTGCCGACCTCCTGGTGCCGGTTGCCGCCGATGTTGAGCGTCCCCCAGTCGAGCTGCTTGCTGAAGCTCAGCTGGGACGTGATGCTCGCGGTGGCGAGGTACGGGTTCACGGTGTTGGTCTGAATGACGTTGGTGTTGGTCAGGTAGTCGATGCTCGCGTTGAACTTGGTGCGCGACGAGAAGCTCTGCTGGTGCTGCCACCCGACACGGATCGAGTGGGCCGGGACGTCGAGCTGGGCGTCGCGCTCGAAGGTGAGGCCTCCGCTGACGAACTGATCGAGCCAGCGGTAGCGCACCTGCGAGCGGACTGCCAGGTAGCGGTCGGCGTACCAGTCACCCGAAACGAGGAAGTCGACGTAGTCGTTGGGCACGAAGTAGTACCCGACGTTGGCGATGTGGCGCTTGTAGCTCCGGGTCGGGCGCACGATATCGTTCAGGCCGAAACGCGGCCGCAGCACGCCGCTGTGCCGCCCCTTCCGGATGTCATTGAAGATGAACGGCAGCCACATGATGGGGACGTCGTGCACGTACAGCACGGCGGGCCGCGCGACCATCACGTTCTTGTTGAGCCACTTGACCTGGCCGGTCGCGAAGTGGTAATCAGGCACGGGGTGGTCGTCCGAGGTGATCTCGCTCTTCGCGCCGTACAGGCGCGTCGAGCCGGAATCCACCGCGAGGTCGCCCTTTATGTACCACGTGGCGCCGCCCTGCTGGAAGTCGGTCAGGGCCTTCCGCACCGTGCCGCGCTTGATGCAGGTGTCGTAGCGCATCCCCTCCCCGACCAGCACCGTCGCCTGATCGAACAGCTGAGGATCGCCCGCCGCATCGAGCCGGCAGCTCGCCTGGCGGTACTTGATCGCGTCGGCCTGGAGCTTGGTTCCCTCGCGCTCGACGTATGCCTCACCCTGCAGGTGGATGGTCTGCGAGTCGCCGCCCTGAACGACCAGCGTGTCCGCCACGTAATACGTGACGCGGTAGCCCTTGAGCCTCAAGAGCGAGTCGATCACCGCGTCGCCGGCCGGGAAGCTCCGCGTCGGCCCGGTGGGGAGTCCCAGCCGGCGGGCCGTCGCGGTATCGAGCGAACGCGAGGCGAGCGTGTCGCCGCCGGTCCGGCGGGGCGTCGTGTCGCCGCGTTGGGGAGCGGGAGCGGGCAACCGACCCTGAGCGCCGAGGGGGCCCGCGCCCGCCCCCGCGATGAGCGCGAAGAGCACGAGTCCGGCCGCGGTCGTGGCCCCCCCCTCCCCCTCCCCTTCCGTCCCTGATTCGCGCTGCTGGCGCCGAGCGCGGCGGCGCGTCACCACCCAGGAGCACCAGATGCTCACCTCGTAGAGCAGCAACAGCAGCAGGATCCCGACGAGCATCGACAACGCGTCGGGCGGCGCGAGGAACGCGGCGGCGACGGCGGCGACGGCGACGGCGTAGCGACGGCTGCGCCCGAGGAACTGCGGCGTCACGAGCCCCAGTGCGGTGAGGATCACCACCACGAGCGGCAGCTCCATCGCGAGCCCGATCGCGATCATGAACTGCGCCGCGAACGCGAAATACCGGTCCGCCGTGATGATCGGCGCCAGCACCTGCTGCTGGAAGCTGAGCAGCATGCGCAGCAGGTGCGGCAGCACCCATTGGTACGCGACGGCGGCGCCGGTCAGGAACAGCAGCACGCCGACCGAGAGCGCCGGCACGATCAAGCGTTTCTCGCGGTCATACAGCGCCGGTGCGAGAAACGCCCAGGTCTGGTAAATCACGACGGGGGACGCGATCAGCAGCCCCAGGACGAACGCGAACTTGAGGGTGATCAGGAACGGCTCGGTGGGACTCGTGAACCTGAGCTTGCCGTCGGGAAGCAGGGGGATGATCGGACGCATCAGCAGGCCGATCACGTCCACGTACTCGACGATGACCCACCCCACCATGCTCGCCAGCAGCACGGCCACCAGGCTCTTGAGGATGCGCCAGCGCAGCTCCTCGAGGTGATCGAGGAACGGCATCTCGGCGCGGTTCTGGTGCGTCTCAGCCACGGCCGTGCGGGCTACCGCCCGAGGCGTTGGAGCTTGTCCTTGGCGAGGTTCGCTTCGTCGGACCGGGGGTAGCCGGCGATGACCCGGGCGTAGTACGTGCGGGCCGCCGCCTTGTCCCCACGCTGCTCGGCGAGCAGGCCCAGCTTGTAGAGGGCCGACGGGGCCCGCGACGAGTTCGGGTAGGTCTTCACCACCTGTTGATACACCGCAGCGGCGGAGTCCGCGCTCTCCCCGGCGAACGTCTCGCCGACGTAGAACAACGCGTCGGGCGCGTGGTCGTGGGCGGGGTAAACGCGGAGGAACTCGCGGAAGCCGATCCGGGCGGTCGCGAGGCTGCCGCGGCGGAATTGCTGCAGCGAGAGATCATACATCTGGTCGGGGCCCGGTCCCGCCACGTTGCCCGATGGGCCGACGGGCGGCGCGCCGCCAGGGCGCGCCGTGTCGACCGCGGGCACCGGCTGGCGGGCCTGCGCCTCCAAGCGGCCCCGCAGCTCCGTGAGCCGCTGCTGACTCTGGCCGGTGAGCTCCTGCACCGTCACGAGCTGCTGCTGCACGGCGAGGAGATCGGTCTTCACGTCGCCGCGCATCTGCACGAGGTAGGCTTGCTGCGCGGCGAGCGCCTGTTGCACCGCCGCCAGCAACCCACGCAGCGAATCGATCTGCGCCGCGCGCTCGGCGTCCGCGCGCGCGCGGTCGGCCTTGAGCGCTGCGACCTGGAGCTCCACCCGCCGGACGTCGCCTTTCAGCGCGCATCCGGCGGCGAGCCCCAGGCCGAGCAACGAGGACAACTGGCGGCGCAGCACGAGTGTCCGCCCTACGGCTGCTTCAGGACGTCCCCGCCCGAGACGATCTCGAACTGATCGTTGCGGTTCTTCGCCCAGGCCTCCTCGTTGTGGCTCGGGTCGAGCGGCCGCTCTTCGCCATAGGACACCGTCTCGATGCGACCGCCGTCGACGCCGTGGCTCACGAGGTACTGCTTGGCGGACGTCGCGCGCCGGTTGCCGAGGGCGAGGTTGTACTCGTCCGAGCCGCGCTCGTCGCAGTTCCCGGCGACGCGGATCCGGAGGTTCGGGTTCGCCTGGAGGATGGCCACCTTCTGATCGAGGACCGCGATGTCTTCCGGCCGGATGTTCGACTTGTCGAAGTCGAAATGGGTCATCGTACCGAGCAGCGTCTTCACGGCCTCGGTGGTCCGGCCCATGGCGGCGAGCGAGTCCGCCGCGTGCTGCCGGGCAATGCGATCCGCCTCTTCCCGCTGGCGCGCGAGCTCCTCCTGCCGCGCCCGCTCGATCGAGTCCTGCCGCGCCCGCTCCGCCGCCGCGGAATCCGCGTTGGCCTGCGGGGCCGGCGGTTCCGGCTTGGCGCCGCCGCCACACGCGGCGACCGTCGCCGCGGCAAGGCCGCCGAGCACGAGCAATTCGAACCGTTTCATCGTTACGCCCTCTCCCGATTCAAGGGGTGGAAGCGGTGGTCTCCGCTAGCCGGGGAGACCAGGCCGGCAGCCGCACGCCGCCCGACGTGAGCAGCGCGCGAATCCGGCCCGTTTCGACATCGACGATCCAGAGCTGCCGATACCCCGCGCGGTCAGACACGAACGCCATGTGCCGGCTGTCGGGCGCCCACGTGGGATCCTCGTTCCGCCCGACGGAGGTGAGCTGCCGCACGGCCCGCGTGCGCACGTCCAGGACGAACACCTGATACGTCCCCCCGACGTCGCGGTGGAAGGCGACCGACTGCCCGTCGGGCGACCAGTCCGGCGCGTAGGAGGCGCCGGTTACCCCGTAGTCGAACGGCGCGAACAGCTGCTGGTCCGTCCCGTCCGCGGCCATCACGTAGATCTGCGGCAACCCCGCGCGCGTGGAGACGAACGCGATGCGCTGGCCGTCGGGACTGTAGGTCGGTGACAAGTTGTCTGAAAAGCGCCCCACGGTCAAGCGCTGTAAGCAACAGTTGTCCTTGAGGTTGACGGTGTAGATGTCGGTGCCTTCCTCGGTCGCGCGGCTGAACGCGAGGGTCTTCTCGTCGGGCGCGAACGCCGGCGTGAAGTCGAGCGCCTGCCCCGTTGTCGCCGCGCCGACGCGCTTGCCCGTCGCCACGTCCTGGACGAACAGGCGTCCGTGTCCCTCCCAGAACTCCATGTACGCGAAGCGCCGTCCGTCGGGCGCCCACGCGGGCGACATCGCCTGGTGATCGCTCGACGACACGAGCCGGACGTCCGCGCCGTCCTGATCCACGCCGTAGACCTTCCCGTCGCGCACCAGCAACACGCGGGTGGCGGCGATCCCGGCGACGCCCAGCGTCGCTTCGAGCACCCGGTCGGCGAGGCGGTGCACCGCGAGCCGGAAGCCGGGATCCTTGAGCGCCGGCAACCGCGCCCGGAACTCGCGGCGGATGCCCCCCGCCGCCACGTCGTGCACCGTCACGACCGTCGTGTCTACGGGCGCCGTGGCGATCGCCACCGCGAAGTCGGCGCCGAGCGCCTGGTACAGCGGGTAGTTGAGGCTCGTGGCCGCCGCGCCCCCCCCGGCTCCCGTCGCTTTGCCCGTCGCCGCGCCCGGACGCCCCGCGGCGGCAGACGGGGGGGGGGCGGCGGTCACGCGGATGGAGTCCCCGCTCGGCAGCGTGATCAGCTCGAAGCGGTCGCTGTAGTCGAGATCGCGGGCGATGATCGCGCGGATCGAGTCGAGCGCCTGGGCCCGTCCCGGCAGCACCACGACGCCAGGCCGCACGCCGGGCCGGTACACGATGCCGATGCGCACACCGCGATCGATGGCGGAGGTGTCTTGGGCGGAAAGACGGAAGGACGGAAGGACGGAAAGTGGAACCAGCACGAGGGCGAGCGTCCGGGTCATTGGCGGCGTCCGGAGAAATAGAAGCGGACGAACAACACCTCGGAGCTCCAGCCGTCCGGCAGCCGCCCGAACGCCTTGAAGCGTCCCGCCTCCTCGACCGCGCCTTGCGCTTCCAGGTCGAACGCGAAGTTCCCGGAGCGCTTGATGAACTGCAGATCGGTCACGGACCCGTCGCGGTGCACGAAGAAAGACACCTCCGACTCGAGGGGCGTGCTTTGGAGCGGTCGCTGCCAGCGGCGCAGCACCTGCGCCACGATGTTCTGCAGGTACTCGGGGAACGGGAACTCCACGCCCTCCGTGCTCACCGTGGCGACGTCGTTCCCCGTGGACGGCGTCTCGCCGGGCAGCGGCGCGGCCTTGGGCGTGGTGCGGGGCGCCGCCTCCCGCTTGGTATTGTCCGCCACGGGCGGCGGCGCCGCCGGCGACACCGTGCTCTTCGGCGGCCGCTTGGCCGTTGGCAGCGGCGCCGGCTTCTCCTCGGCGGGCCGCTCGACGGCTTCGGGCGCCTTGCGCGTCTCCTCAGTCGGCTCGGGGGCCGCCACGAGATGGACCTTGTACGTCGGCGGCGCCGGCCGACGCGCCTCCGCGGCGCCGACCACCAGGAACACGCCCGCCAGCGCGTGCACCGCGATCGTTCCCGCGAGCCCCACGCCCAGGTCGCCGGAGGCCGCGCGGCGCGCTCTCACCGCTCGATCGTCTCCGGCTCAGCCACGAGGCCGACGTCGCCCACGCCCGACGCGCGAATCACGGCGAGCACCTGCACCACGTCCGCATAGGGGACCCGTCCGTCGGCCCGAAGGTACACCCCAGTGGGCCGTTTGGTTCGCACGAACGCGGGAAACGTGGCGCGGAAGTCCTCATAGGTGAGGGGCGCCTGGTCCAAGTAGATGCGCCCGTCGCGGTCGAGGCTCACGACCAGGCCCGACTTCGGCTCGAGCGGGCGGGCCTGGGCGCGCGGCAGCCGCACGTCCACCCCGCCCTGCATGATCGGCGCGGTGATCATGAAGATGATGAGCAGCACGAACGCGACGTCCACGAGCGACGTCACGTTGATGTCGGCGTTGAGCGGCAGCTCGCCGTGCCCCCGCAGACCGCCGCCCCCCAGCAGGCCGCCACCCCCCCGCGCCATCTACAGCCTTCCCTCGCGCGCCATCGTACCGATGATCTCCTGCGCGAACCCCTCCAGCTCTCCCGCGAACAGGCCGAGCCGGTTGACAAAGATGTTGTAGGCCATGACCGACGGGACTGCGACGGCGAGGCCGGCAACGGTCGTGACGAGCGCCTCGGCCACGCCGGGTGCGACGGCAGCGATGTTCCCGGAGCCGCCGACGGCAATGCCGATGAACGCGTCCATCACGCCGAGCACCGTGCCCAACAGCCCGAGCAGCGGGCTCACCGACCCGAAGGTCGCGAGCCAGGGGATGAAGCGCGCCGCCGCGTCGCGCTCGGCCGCGACCTCTTTGGCGAGCACCATCCGCAGCGCCTCGAGCTGCGTCGTGGTGAGTGTGCCCTGGGTGGCAATACCCGATCCCCCCGGCCCGTTCTCCGTCAGGCCGCCGGGCTTGAGCTCGGAGAAGAAGTGAATCCCCTCGCGCAGCAGCCGGTTGTAGGGCGACGGGGGCAGCCGCATGGCGGCGTGGTAGGCATCGTCGAGGCGCGGCGCCGGCTCGATCTCGGCCATGAAGCGGTCGGCCAGCCAGCGCAGCCGGCGGAAGTCCCACCACTTCCTGAAGATCAGAAACCAGGACACGAGCGAGAACAGCACGAGGATGGCGAGCACGAACTTCGTCTCGCGACTCGAGGTGAGCACCAGGTCCCACGGGGTCGTCGGGACCGCCCGGCCGACTTGGAGCAGCACGTGTCAGTCCTCCACCACGGAGCGGAGCGTGAGTTGCAGTCCTGCGGCGAGCGTCACGCGGGGTCGCCACCCCAGCAGGCGCGCCGCCTTGTCCACGGCCAGGACGCTGCGCCGCAGCTCGCCGGGCCGCGCCGGGGCCCGGCGAATCTCCGGCGTGCGGCCCGCGGCCGCGGCGAGTCCCGCGGCGAGGCCGTTCACCGACGTCTCGATGCCGGTGCCGACGTTGAAGGCACGGGCGTCCAGGTCGGTGAGCGGCGGCAGCGGGCGCGTGCTCGCCGCCAGGTTCGCGGCCGCTACGTCCTTCACGTACACCATATCGCGCGTCTGGTCCCCGTCACCGTAGATCGTGAGCGGCTCGCCCCGCAGGATCCGACCCGAGAAGATGGCCACGACGCCGGCTTCGCCGTGGGCGTTCTGGCGCGGCCCATAGACGTTGCTGTAGCGCAGCGCGGCGGTCTCGAGATCGTAGAGCTGGGCGAACGTGGCGAGGTAATACTCCGACGCGAGCTTGGCGGCGCCGTACGGCGACACAGGCAGCTTGGGCGCGGTCTCCGCGAGCGGCAACGCCGCGCTCTCGCCGTAGACCACGCCGCCCGACGAGGCGAACACCACCCGCCGCACGCCCCCCGCCCGCGCCCCCTCGAGCAGGTTGAGCAGCCCGATCACGTTCACGCTGCCGTCCAGCACCGGATCGGCGACGGAGCGCCGCACGTCCATCTGGGCCGCGTGGTGGTTGAGCAGCGTGAACCCGCCGGTGGCGAGCAGCTGCCGCGCCTCGGGCGAGCGCACGTCGGCCTGGACGAAGCGCGCCGCGGTCGGCACCATCTCGCGGCGCCCCGTCGATAGGTCGTCCAGGACGGTCACCTCACAGCCCGCCTCGAGGTAGGCGTCGGCGACGTGCGAGCCGACGAAGCCCGCTCCGCCCGTGACGAGGACCTTATCCGTCATCGGGCCGCTCCAGGTCGAACAGCTTCTTCAGGGACTCGAGCAGGCCATAGCCCCGGCCCGCTCGGGCCGCCTCTTTGAGGGCGATGGTGGGTCGATGCAGGAACTTGTTGAGCAGCGCGTGGCTCAAGTACTCGATCTGCTCCCGGTCCTCCGCGCTCAGATGTGCAAGCCGGCGCAGCGCGCGCTCCAGCTCCGCCGCGCGCATCTGCTCCAGCCGGTCGCGGACCTCCTTGAGTGCCGGCACCACGGCCAGCCCGCCGTACCAGGCCCAGAAGCGCTCGACCTCCTCGCTGACGATGCGCTCGGCCGCCGGAATCTCGGTGCGCCGCTCCGCCGCCGCCTGCGCGGCGACCGCCTGCAGGTCGTCGACGTCGTAGAGAAACACGTTCTCGAGCTGGCCGACCGCCGGCTCCACGTCGCGCGGCACGGCGAGGTCGAGAATGCAGAGCGGCCGGTCGCCGCGCCGCGCGATGGCGGACGCGACGCGCTCCCACGTCACCACCGCGTGGGGCGCGGCGGTCGAGCTGAGCACGATGTCGGCCTCACCGAAGTGCTCCCACGCCTCGTCGAGCGCCAGCGCGCGGGCGCCCCCCCCCAGCGCCTCGGCGATCGCCTGGGCGCGTTCGTAGCTGCGGTTCGCGACCAGCGTGACGCGGACCCCTTCCGCCGCGAGGCACGTCGCCGCCAGCTCGGCCATGTCCCCCGCGCCCAGGATCAGGGCGGAGCGGCCGGCCAGCCGGTTGAAGATCTTGCCGGCGAGGGCCACCGCAGCGGAAGGTGCGGAGGCGGCGCCCATCCCCAGCCCGGTCTCGCTCCGCACGCGCGCGCCGACGAGCAGCGCCGACTGGAACAGGCGGTGCAGCACCGGCCCCGCCTGCCCCTTCGAGATCTCCCACGCCTCCCGCACCTGTCCCTGGATCTGCGACTCGCCGAGCAGCATCGAGTCGAGCCCGGAGGACACCCGGTACAGGTGCCGCACCGCATCGCGGTCGCGGTGCGCGTAGCCGTACTCGCGCGCGCCGCGACGCTCGACCAGCCGCTCGGCGAGGAGGGCCCACACCGTCTCGGGCGCCGTGTCGCCCGGCTCGGTGAGATAGAACTCCGTGCGGTTGCAGGTCGAGAGCAGCACGCCGCCGCGCGCGCCCGCGGCGAGGACGCGCTCGAGCGACCCCGGCACCTCGCGGGCGGCGTGCGCGAACCGCTCGCGCACCTCGAGCGGCGCCGTGCGATGGTTCACCCCGAAGACGGCGATGCTCATGCGCCGCGCCACATCAGAGAAACCGCTGGGTGCCCGGCGCGCTCAGCTTGAGGGCCAGGTAGACGAGGAGCACCGCCGCGAAGCTCGCGATGCTCGCGAACGCGGCGCGGCGCCCCACCCAGTGGCGCACGACCCGGACGCTCACGGCCCAGCCGAGCACGAGCCACGTGAGCATCCCCCACACCACCTGGGCGGCATCCACGTGCGCGCCGCCGGCGTAGCGTACCCCGAAGCCGAGCAGCACCCCCAGGGTCACCGTCGGGAACCCCAGCACCAGCGCCAGATGGTTCAGCCGGTCCAGCCGCTCGAGCGGGGGGAACAGCCGGAACACCTGCCCGAACCGCTTCGCCTTGAGCTCGCGGAACTGGAGCAGGTAGAGGGCGGCGGCGCTGAACGCCAGGGCGAGCAGCGCGAGGCCGAGCAGGCTGACGGTGATGTGGAGGATGGACCACGGACTCCGCTCCGCCCCGGGGGCGGACGCCGCCTCGGGGGCGATCCCGATCAAGAGCGCGAGGCCGACAAGCCCCGTCGCCAGGGGGCCCGTGAACACCCCGACGGCGGACGCCCGGAAGGCGCCTTCGCTCACCACCTGGAGCGCGACGAGGAACAGCGCGAGCAGCGAGAGAGTGGGCGCGACCCCGTGGAACGGCGTGAGCCGCGCGACGCCGATCGAGTGCGCGACCACGCCCGCGAGCGGGACGCCGAGCGTCAGCCCCCGCGGCGCGGACCGCAGGCCCGAGAACGGCACGAGCACCAGCGCCGTAGCCAGCGCATACAGGCCCAGCGCGATCAGGTGAGGAAAGAGGACCACGGTCCGAAAGCAAACCCGGTCTCCGGCCCCCGTCTACCGGGGCCGGCGACCGGTCAGGACGGCATCTTCCGGATCAGTCGCACCGGCATGCCCGGGATGAGGGCGGGATGATCGACGTTCAGGATCAGGCCGGAGCACGAATGCTCCCGCACGTGTACGATCTCGACGACCACCTGCACCTGTTCGGAGGCCGTGCCGGGGCGGCCCACGGCCGGCCGGAACACCTCGAACAGGTCGCCCAGCGTGACGCCCTCCGCCCGGCCGCGATTGATGAAGATGATCTGTTGCAGCGCCGCCAGCTCGTGCACGTCCCGCTCCGCGATCACCTGCCCCTGGAGCCCCTGCTCGACCGGCGTGGGTCGCACCTCGCCCGGGTCCTTGAACGGCTCGAGTGGGAGCGCCAGGTGTCCTTCGTGGATGCGGCCGAACTGCATGTTGGCCAGCACCTGGGCGAGCACCTGTCGCTGCTGCAGCTCCGTCACGCGCGCCACGCCTACCGGCACCACCACGCCGCCCCAGCCGGCGATGTCCCGGTCGACGCGGACGATGAGCAGGGAGTCTCCGACATGGTACGAGGCGTTGCGCGGCGGTGCCACCGCGATCTGATCGTAGATCGTGGCGCTGGTCCGGTCGGTGAGGCGGGGGATCGAGGACAGCGCCGTGTTACCGAGCACGCGCCCGTATGGCATGCTTTCGTTCTCGGTGAGGAAGCCCGCGGCGTAGAACTCGCCACGGCGCAGCGGATGATACGCCTGGTGCAGGTATCCCCGCAGCACGTCCTGTACTTCCTGAGTCGCGTTGCGGCGCCGATCGAAGATGGTCTGATAGCTCTCCGTCGGCGCCGGCGGTGCCTCGATGACGCTCTGCGCCGTGTCGAGGATGATACCGGTATCCGCCGTCACGGTGTCGGCGCCCGGCCCGCCGTGGGCGCGCACCGTATCGGCCGTGGGCCGCCCGGCCACCGCCGTCGACTCGGGCGGCGCCTGGGCCACACTCACGCCGCCCTGCAGGTTCAACTCCTCGCCCGGGTAAATCCAATGCGGGTCGTCGATCAGCGCCGTGTTGAGGCGATAGATCTCCGGCCAGAGCAGTGGATCGGTGTAATAGAGCTGAGCGATCGACCAGAGGGTCTCGCCCTTCGAGACCGTGTGCGTGGCCGGAATCTGCCCCGGTGCGACCGACGGGGCCGGCGCCTGCGTCGTGTCCTGCGCAGCGTTCGACGTGTCACGCCGAGCCTGCGTCGTGTCCTGCGCCGCAAGCGCCGGCGCCAGTCCACCCCCCCACGCGAGCAGCCCCGCCACAAGGGCGAGCAGGGCTGCTCGCTTAGAACGGCAGATCGTCGTCCTCCTCATCCAGGGCCTCCGGGAACGCTTCGAGCGATTCCGGCTTACCGCTGCTGCCATCGGGCGCCACTTTGGCCGCGGCCTTGGCGCGCGCGAACTCGCCCGCTTCGCCGCCCCCGCCCCCGCCGGCCCCCTCGGCGCCTCCCCGGGACGACAGCAGGATCACTTCCCGCGCGATGATCTCGGTGACGTAGCGCGTCTGCTTCTCACGATCTTCCCACGTCCGGTATTCGATGCGGCCCTCGACGTAGATCCGATTGCCCTTCTTCATGTACTTCTCGGCCAAGTCCGCCAACTGGGCGCCCTTGTTGTTCCAGCAGATTACGCGATGCCACTCCGTTTTCTCCTGCTTCTCGCCCCCCTGCCCCGTCCACTGCCGACTCGTCGCCAGTGAGAGCGTGGCGACCCGGGAGCCGTTGTTGGTGCTGCGCACCTCGGGATCGGCCCCCAAGTTCCCGATTAGCATGACTTTATTCAGGCTCCGGCTCACAACAAACCTCCAGATGCTCGGCGGGTCGGAGACCAAGGGCGTCAACAGTATATGACCCGCAAGTTATTCTGTCAATCAAAGATACGCCACTTGGGCTAAAGTTTTGCAGACGCCTGTCCCGTCTGCCCTGCTGGAATGGCAGCCCGGAGGATTACCGCGTCCTCGACCGGGCGCCGGTAGTAGCGCGCGCGGCGGGCGACTTCGGTGAAGCCCAATGACTCGTACAACCGCCGCGCGATAACGTTCGACTCCCGTACCTCGAGGTATACGACGCGCGCGCCGTGGTCGTGCAGCGCGGCGAGCATCCGTTCGACCAGCGCCCGTCCCACGCCCTGCCTGCGGAACGCCGGAGCGACGCCCACGTTCAGGATCTCCGCTTCGTCGGCGGCCCAATGCGCAATCGCGTAGCCCAGGACGCCCCCGCGCTCCTCGGCCACGAGAAACGGCACCCCGGAGTCGATGCACTCCTCGAAGTCGTTCGCGGACCAGGGGTCGGAGAACGTGGCGCGCTCGATGGCGGCGACATCGCCGACGTCAGCCGCTCGGGCGGGACGGATCCGGTAACGGGCGACCGTGGCGCGCCTCCCACTTGGCCTGCGCTTCAGCAGGGCGACCATACACGGGCTCCGCGGTGTCCGGATCGGCGATCGCTCGCGCCGCGCCGTCGCGGGCGAGGAGCGAGAGCAGCAGCGTGGCCGCGGGTGGCAGGCTTTCCGGCGGGACCGGATCCGCGCCGGTCCAGCGCGAGACCTCCCCGGCATACCGCATCGCGCCGTCGCCCACGGCGAGCCGCGGCCGCGTCGGGGCGACGCGCTCCAGCTCCGCGATCGTGAACACGGCGGGCGGGACCAGGGTGGCGACCCGATCCGCCTGAAACGCATACACCGCGCCGTACACCTGACCGCGCAACGCATCGAAGCAGGCCGCAATCGGCTCGGGTCCGACCTTCAAGGCCGCGCCCGACGCGGCGGCCATGAGCGAGGGCACGGCGACGAGCTCGAGGCCGGCCTCCTGCGCCAGCCCCTTCGCCGCGGCCCAGCCGATGCGCAGGCCGGTGAAGCTGCCGGGCCCGTCCCCCAGCACGATGCCCTCCAGATCCCGGGGCGTGATCCCCAGCCTCCCCAGGACGAAGTCCACGAGGCGGACGATCTCGGCCGCGTGGCGGCGCGCCCCCTGGACCTGCGCGCCGCTGTCCGCCCGCGGCGGGCGGCCGGCCGCGACGCTGGCAATCTCGGTCGCGGTGTCGATGGCGAGCCAAACCCCGCCCATCACCACCCCTCCCTAATGCGAAACGCGGAACGCGGAACGCGGAACAGGTCGCGTGGTGGTCCCCGCTCGATACACGCTCGTTGGATCGGACCCGCCCCTTCTGTTCCGCATTCCGCGTTCCGACTTCCGCGTTCCCGAACCGCGACACCGCGCCTCACCGAATCTCCTCCAACTCCCGCACGTCCGGCCTGTCACCGTAGCTTAGCTTGAAGTGCCGTGTAAGCAGCGGCACCCACGCTCCCGCCCGCTCCGGCCATTCGACGAGCACGATGGCCCGCTCGCGGATCATGTCCTCGAAGCCCAGATCGCGCGCCTCGTCCGCCGTCTTGAGCCGGTAGCAGTCGACGTGGTAGACGGGGACGCCGCGGGCCTCGTAGTGGTGCACCAGGGCGTAGGTGGGGCTCGTCGCCAGCGCCTGCGCCCCCAGCCCGCGACAGATGGCCTGCACGAGCGTCGTCTTCCCCGAGCCCAGCTCGCCCGAGAGCCCGATCACGGCCGGCGCGGCGAGTCCGCGGCCCAGCTCCTCACCGAACCGGTTGAGCGCGTCCGCGGACAGGCGCATGGGACGCCGTGTCTCCTTCGGCCCGGAGCTCGAGGATCTGGTCGCGCAGCAGCGCCGCCAGCTCGAAGTCGAGCTCCTCGGCGGCCGCCTGCATCTGACCCTCGAGCAGCTTGATCAGCGCGTCGCGCTCCTTGGCGTCGGCCGGCCGCGGCGCGGTCTTCTCCTCGGCTCGGGTCGTCCGGGCGTCGGCCACGCGAGTGACGAAGCGGATGTCGCCCACCGACTTCACGATGGACCGCGGCGTGACGTCGTGCTCCCGATTGTATTCCGCCTGGATCTTGCGGCGCCGGGTCATCTCGTCGAGCGCCCGCTGCATCGAGCCCGTCACGCGGTCGGCGTAGAGGATCGCCCTGCCGTGGAGGTTTCGGGCCGCCCGGCCCACGGTCTGGATGAGCGAGCGGTCGGAGCGGAGGAATCCCTCCTGGTCCGCGTCGAGGATCGCAACCAGCGACACCTCCGGCAGGTCGAGCCCCTCGCGCAGCAGGTTGATCCCCACGAGCACGTCGAACTCCCCCAGCCGCAGCCCACGGATGATCTCGACCCGCTCGATCGCGTCGATCTCGGAATGGAGGTAGCGCACCCGGACACCGTGCTGCTGCAGGTAGTCGGTCAGGTCCTCCGCCATGCGCTTGGTGAGGGTGGTGACGAGCACGCGCTCGTTCTTCTTCTCGCGCAGCCGGATCTCGTGCAGCAGGTCGTCCACCTGGCCCTTCACCGGCCGGACCTCGACCTCGGGGTCCACGAGCCCGGTCGGCCGGATGATCTGCTCCACCACGACGCCGCCCGACAGCCGCAGCTCCTCGTCCCCCGGCGTCGCCGACACGAACAGGATGCGCGGCACGAGTCCCATGAACTCGTCGATGCGCAGCGGCCGGTTGTCGAGCGCCGACGGCAGCCGGAAGCCGTAGTCCACAAGGGTTTGCTTGCGGGAGCGGTCGCCCTCGTACATCCCGCCGAGCTGCGGCAGCGTCTGGTGCGACTCGTCGATGATGCAGAGGTAGTCCGCCGGGAAGTAGTCGAGCAGGCACGCCGGCCGCTCGCCGGGCTGCCGCCCCGTCAGGTGGCGCGAGTAGTTCTCGATGCCGGTGCAGCGGCCCACCTCGAGCAGCATGTCGATGTCGAAGTTGGTACGGGACTCGAGCCGCTGCGCCTCGAGCAGCTTGTTCTGGGCGCGGAGCTCCGCGAGCCGTGCCTTGAGCTCCGTCCGGATCGCTGTCACCGCCCGCTCGATGGTCGGCCGCTCGGTGACGAAGTGCGTGGCGGGATACACGGCGGCCCGCCCGAGCTGCGTGATCGTGTCGCCGGTCAAGGGATCGATCTTGGCGATCCGCTCGACCGTGTCGCCCCAGAACTCGACCCGAACCGCCTGCTCGTCGTAGGCGGGGAACACCTCCACGGTGTCGCCCCGCACCCGAAACGTGCCGCGCTCGAACGCGACGTCGTTCCGCTGGTACTGCACCCCTACCAGCTCCTCGAGCAGGGCGTCGCGGGCGAGCTCCTGTCCCACGGTCGCCGTCACCAGCCGCTGGCGGTACACCTCCGGGTCGCCCAGGCCGTAGATGGCGGACACGCTCGCGACGATGACCACGTCCTCCCGCTCCATCAGGCTCGACGTCGCGCGCAGCCGCAGGCGATCGATGTCGTCGTTGATCGACGAATCCTTGGCGATGTAGGTATCGGTCTGGGGGACGTAGGCCTCGGGCTGGTAATAGTCGTAGTACGAGATGAAGAACTCGACGGCGCTCTTAGGGAAGAACGACTTGAGCTCGCCGTACAGCTGGGCGGCGAGGGTCTTGTTGTGCGACAGCACGAGGGTGGGCCGGTTGAAGGCGGCGATGAGGTGCGCCATGGTCATCGTCTTGCCGGAGCCGGTGACGCCCAGCAGCGTCTGGTAGCGGTCACCCCGGGCGAGCCCGCCCCGCAGCTCCTGGATGGCGCGCGGCTGATCCCCCGCCGGCGCGAACGGGGAGACGAGATCGAAGGGCATCCCGGAAATCTAACCGACCTGCGGCTGCACCTGGGGACCGGACTCGCGGCGCGACACGTCGGTCACGCCCTTCACTCGCCGGATGGCGCGGATCACCTTGTTCAAGTGGGTCTGGTTTTCGACCTCGACGAGCACGGCGCCGAACACGGCCCCGTCCCGCGTCGCCAGCTCGGCCGAGCGGATGTTGGTGCCGGACTCGCTGATGGCGGTGCAGATGTCGGCGTACAGGCCGCGGCGGTCCTCCCCGCCGACGGCGAGCCGCACGACGAACGTCTCCCCCTCCGACTCCTGCCAGTCGATGTCGATGCGTCGCTCCGCCTCGGTCGAGAGCACGAGCAGGTTGGGGCAGTCCGAGCGGTGGATCGAGATGCCGCGCCCTTGCGTCACGTAACCCACCACCTGGTCCCCCGGCACCGGCTGGCAGCACTGGGCGTACCGCACCATCAGCCCGTCCACGCCCTGGATCTTGATGCCGCGGCCGAGCCGCAGCCGCTGGATCACGCGGCCGAAGGCGGTCGGCTTGGGCGGCTGCAGCTCGTCGGCGGGGAGGTCCGGGTAGAGCGCCCGCATCATCGTGCCGAGGGCGACGTCGCCGCGCGCCAGGGCGGCCTGGAGCTGCTCCGGGGTGCCCACCGACAACGTGGTCGCGGCGCGTCGCAGCCGCTCGTCGTTCGGCGGCTCGAGCCGGCGCCGCCGCACCTCGCGCGCCAGGATCTCTTGGCCGAGCTCGAGGCTCTTCTCGTGCTCCTCCTGCTTGATCCACTGCCGGATCTTGTGGCGGGCACGGGCGGTCTCCACGTGGGCAAGCCAGTCGCGCGACGGCTTCGCCTGCGGGCTCGTCAGGACCTCGACGGTGTCGCCGTTCTTCAGGGGCCGGTGCAGCGGGGCGATGCGCCCGTTGATGCGCGCGCCCTGGCAGTGCTGGCCCACCTCCGTGTGCACCGCGAAGGCGAAGTCGAGGGGCGTCGCGCCCTTGGGCAGCCGCTTCACGTCGCCCCGGGGCGTGAACACGAAGATCTCGTCCTGGTACAGGTCGACCTTGAGGAACTCGAGAAACTCCTCGGGCGTGTGCGTGTCCTGCTGCAGCTCGATGAGCTGGCGGAACCACGCGAGGTGGCGGTCGAGCTCGTCGGCGGAGCGCTTGCCTTCCTTGAAGAGCCAGTGGGCGGCGATGCCGTACTCCGCCGTGTGATGCATGTCGCGGGTGCGGATCTGGATCTCGTACAGCTGCCCGCCCGGCCCGAACACCGTCGTGTGCAGCGACTGGTAGCCGTTCGACTTGGGACTCGCGATGTAGTCCTTGATGCGCTCTTGGAGCGGCGTCCACTTGTGGTGGATGATGCCGAGGACGTGGTAGCACTCGGGGATCGAGTTCACGAGCACGCGCACCGCGAGGAGGTCGTAGATCTCCTCGAACGGCTTGTCGCGCTTCTTCATCTTCTTGTAGATGGACCAGAGATTCTTCGGCCGGCCCGTGATCTCGATGTCGGCGAGCTCGGCCTCCCGCAACGCGTCGCCGAGCGGGGCCCGCAGTCGCTCGATGGTCCGCTCGCGCTCGACCTTCTTCGCTCGGACCTTGCGCGACAGCCCGCGGTAGTCGTCGCGCTCGAGGAACTTGAAGGCCAGGTCCTCGAGCTCGGCCTTCACGCCCGCCATCCCGAAGCGGTGCGCGAGGGGCGCGTAGATCTCGCGCGTCTCGAGCGCGATGCGGCGCTGCTTCTCGTCGTCCAGATGCTCCAGGGTCCGCATGTTGTGGAGCCGGTCGGCGAGCTTGATGATGATGACGCGGGCGTCCTTCGCGATCGACAGCAGCAGCTTGCGGTAATTCTCCGCCTGCTCCTCGGCGGTGGAGCGGAACGTGAGGGTGGAGAGCTTGGTGAGCCCATCGACCAGCTCGGCCACCTCGGGCCCGAAGGTGCGCCGGATGTCGTCGAGCGAGACGTCGGAGTCTTCGACCACGTCGTGCAGCAGCGCGGCCGCGATGGTGGTCGAGTCCATCTGCTGCTCGGCGAGAATCGTCGCAACCGCGACCGAGTGCGAGACGTAGTCGTCGCCCGACTCGCGCTTCTGGCCGCGGTGCGCCTGGGCACTCACGCGGTAGGCGCGCGAAACGAGGTCCAAGTCGAGGCGGTCCCGCTGGGCCGCCACGGCCCGGGCCAGCTCGGGGGCGAGCATGGGGGCGGTGCTGGTCACCTGTGGAGGATGGCGAGTCTCGGCGGCCTAGTCAACGCTACAGCAGCCCCGCCTCCGCGAAGCTCACATAGCGATCCCCCCCTACGATCACATGGTCGTACACCGGCAGGTCGAGCAGCCGGCCCGCGTCCACGAGCTGACGGGTGACCGCCCGGTCGTCCGCCGAGGGGGTGGGGTCGCCGCTCGGATGGTTGTGCACGACGATGATCCCCGCCGCCGCCTCGGCGATCGCCGCCCGAAACACCTCGCGGGGGTGCACCAGCGAGCTATTCAGGATCCCCCGCGTGATCAAGAGATCGCCCAGCACCTGGCTCTGGCTGCCCAGGGCCAGCACGTGGAACTCCTCGACCGTCAGATCGCGCAGCCGGGCCCCGAAAATGCGCTGCACGTCCGCCGGGCCACGGATTCGCTCCGGCGCCGGCTCCGCCTCGGCCCTGACGCGACGCCCCAGCTCGAGCGCCGCTGCCACCCGCCCCGCCTTGGTGCGGCCGACGCCGGGGACCCGCGCCAGCTCCGCCGATGGCCGCCCGGCGAGCCGCCGCAGCGATCCATCCACACGCCTCAGCAGATCTCCCGCGACGGTAAGGGCGTCCCGCCCCGCGCACCCCGTGCCCAAGACGAGAGCGAGGAGCTCCTGGCCCGTCAGGGCGGCGGCGCCCAATGTCCACAAGCGTTCGCGGGGACGGTCGTGTTCGGGATGCTCGGCAAGCCGCAGGGGCACGCAGCCAAGCTAGCGGCCGCTGACCGAATGCGAGTATCCGAAAAACACAAAGGGGCGCAGCATGCTGCGCCCCTACCAACCTCATGCGGCGCCCGACTCAGAGCCGAGCGCCGCCCGTGCCTGCCACAGATGCCGGCGATCGTGGGCGAGCAGGAACGCGAGGTAGCCGCCGAGGGGCATCCGGACGAAGCGGCTCACGGGCGACACCACGATGGCGCGCTTCAAGTCGAGCCCGTCGGCGGCACGGACCCGCGCGGCGAGCTCGTCGCGGAGCGAGAGAAACTCGCGAAGCACCGCGCTCGTGGCGAGCGGCTCGTGCGCCGGCTCGAGCAGCTTCGGGTTCTTGAAGCGCCGCCGGGGCGGCGGCTCGAACGCGCGGATCATCCAGCGGGTGAACCAGCCGTAACGGAAGGGCCCGTCACTCCGCAGCCCGCGAGCCCGCGCGCCAGCGATGGTTCGGTCGATCGCGGGTAGGACCTTGCGAATGGCGTTCAGGTGGTCGAGGCACTCCGCCGCGGACCAGCGCCCGGGCGCTGGGCGCCGGTTGAACTCGGCGTCCGACAGTCCAGCCAGGAGCCGCTGCGCCTCCGCTTTGACGGCTGCGATTTGGCGCAGGTCGTCCTCAAGCTCGGCGTGCATCTGCTGCCTCTAGTGGCGTGACAACACCCACAATACCACGAGCGCAACCGCCGCGGGCACGGCAAAGACGACGAGGAAGATGGGGGCCTCCTCGGCCACCGAGTAACCGGCCTTGGACACCCCGACCCACATATTGATCCCCGCAGCGACGAGCCAGAGCGCGATGAAGACTTTGACCGCTCCGATCATTCCGATCGCCGGAGTCGGACCGCCCAGCCAGCGCCCGATCAGGAGACATACCCCGAGCAGGACGAAGCCCCCGGCGATGACCTTGAGCGTATGGGTCATCGCCGCAGGGCCACGGACCAGGCGTCAGTCACGGCGACGATGAGGTCGCCGCCGGGCGCTCCGCATTGGCCAGGTCGATGACCGCGGCGGCCAACGTTCGCACCTTCGCCTGATCGGCCGCTCCCTGCGAATCGCCGTTCAATTGCCTAGCGAGCTGCGTCAGCGCATCGCGACGCTGCTGCCCCGAAAGCCGCTCGGCACGAGCGAGCGCGCTCCGCGCCGCCGCCACCTTGTCGGCCGCCAGGCCATGCGACCGGTCCAACTGATCGGCGTAGGCGCGCGCCACCACGAAGCTCGCCGGCCACGTCAGCTTCGGCTGGTCCTGGACGTTCAAGAACGCGAAGTGCACCAGCTTCGCGGCATCGATCTCGGTCTGCGAGAGCAGCCCGCTCGGGACGAGCTCGAGCACGTCGAGGCCGCGGCCGATCTCGGAGCTGTAGATGTAGCCGTTGTACCAGTAGGCGGACCAGGAGCCCGCGCCCACGAGCTTGGTCGAGTCCATCGGCCCGCGGTCGAAGTAGGCGATCTCCTTGGGGTGCGCCGGGTCGGTCCAGTCGAACACCGAGATACCGCCCTGGTACCAGCCCTGCACCATGATGTCGCGTCCGGGCACGGGGATCAGCGAGCCGTTGTGGGCCACGCAGTTCTCGAACGGCGTCTGCGGCGCCGGCAGCTTGTAGTAGCCCTGGAACGTCATCGTGTCGTGGGCCACCGTGAAGATCGCGTCGGCCCCCCACTCAGGCTTGTCGGTCGCGCGGCACTTGGGCGCGAGGCCCCCACCCCACTCGTCGGTGAACAGCAGCTTGGTGCCGTCATTGTTGAACGTCGCCGAATGCCAAAACGCGAAGTTCGAGTCGGCCGCCGCGGCGATCCGCCGCGGATGGGCCGGGTCGTGAATGTCGAGCAGCACGCCGTAGCCCGCGCACGCGCCACCCGCGATCCCGAGCGC
>WNGQ01001793.1_pt1 | contig 28606 bp, 27 predicted proteins | sample 5407661 | NCBI WGS metagenome assembly WNGQ01 (sample SAMN13153382, study PRJNA577476) | soil metagenome | isolation source: 60 cm soil or saprolite under Garry oak tree replicate 2 | place: USA:California | collected 2016-06-15 | reverse complement strand
GCCTGGGCTGCAGCGAACCCAAGACCGCGGCTGCCGCCGGTCACCAGGTAGACCCTGTCGCGCAATCCCAGATCCATGCGGCCATTCTGCCCGGGCGGGCGGACGAGCGCGCAGCCGGAGATCCGCCGTTGCCCAGTTCCGTGCCCTACTGTTACGAGGACAATCGCCGGAATCTGCCGGGATCTGGCCACATTCGTGATGGAAACGGCCCCGCTGCACAGTGTCATCGTCGTGCCGCGGTGAGCAGGACCCGTTTCCGCAGCAGCGGTAGGCCGGCACGGCCGAACATCTGCCGTTTGACCATCTTGATGTGGTTCACCCGGCCTTCCACCGGCCCGGAGCTCCACCGGCCCGGAGCTCCACCGAGTGGTCAGGCCGCCGGTCACCGCGGCCAGGTCGTGCTCCAGCCCGGCGGCAAACGAGCCCAGCCCGGGCAGGCCGTCGGCGTCGGCGCGGACGGTGGCGATCCACGCCGGCAGGCCCTGGCCGCGGAGCTGGATGAGCAACTCGCCGAAGGCCCGGATGTGGCCAGCGGCCGCCCGCAGCTGCGGGCAGTGCTCCAGGACCTGTTTCAGCTGTAGGCGCTCGTCGGCGGTGAGGTGGTCGGGATGGCGGGTGAGTCAGCCGGTCACCTGCCGGACCGTCGGCGGCGCCGGCGCGATGGGACCGGGCGCACGCCGACCTCCGACCCGCTCGCCGGCCTCCATAGGCAGGTTCCGGGCCTGCTGTGCCACTAACTCCCCCACCGGATGGGACGTCACCCCCCAGCACGTGGACCCGGCGGGTCGTCACCTCGATCACAACCAGCACACCTAATGTCAATCGACACCTAAAAGGCGCTTGCGCAATACCGTGTCCACCGTGCAGCAAGTCAATGGCCAGCACGCCGCTGACCTAGGCACGCAGGAACTGCCGCCAAGTCACGGCCGACCGCCTGGATGCCGGAGCAACACCAGCGTTGCAGGATGGTCTACACCGTGCTGGCCCCGACCCTGTCCTTGTAGCCGGTCGGCACGGCTCGCCGTGGATCCGCCGGTAGCCCAGGTGGGATTCTCCCGCACCAACCGCAGTACCAGCTCGCGGATCTCCGCCGTCACGCCGGAACGGCCACGCTGGTTCGGGTAGGTCCAACGGCGTCGCACCAGGTCGCGATGCCATCGCAGCACCGTGGCCGGCCAGATGGCTTTGTAGACAAGTAGTGGCTGCGTGGGTCAGGTAGATCAATCACAAGGCCATACACTCGATCATCCCGGCCAGCCAGGCGCGGACGAACTCGCAGCTCACGACCTACGATCGACTTTCTGGCACCCAACCAGCGCCAACCCGTAAAGCGGGTGATCGGTTTGATCGGGTATTGAGGGACTGGTTGATCCTTACGATAGGTGAAGGTCGAGTATCCGAGCTATGTGGTACAATACGAAAGTCCGAGTTCTGGTGTCCATGCCCGTGACGGTGTCCGTGATGGCCAGGTACGGCTGACCTGCTGTCACGGCGAGTGAACGCCCCCGGCGGTCCCCGGGGGCGTTCACATTCTTGTTCTTCGCTGCCTTGTGTCGGCCCGGTACCGGCCGCCTGGCGCCGACGAGCCACACCCTGCGCAGCATGCCGTACGACCACCCGAGCTTGCGCGGGGCGTCCCGGCATCGCAACGTCACGCGGTCGCGTTCCTGCCGCAGCCTGCCATCCGCCAGCCTGGAGACCGACGCTGACCTTGACCTGCGCACAGCAGACGGCTGGCTCCCAGCCCAGCCCAGGATCGGGAGCTAGCCGTCGATACCGTCGCTCTCCTCGACGGCAAGACCCTTGTCGTGTTTCTATCGCAGCTCGGCCCCGGACTTGAGCCTCGGGCCGGCGACAGCGGCGACAGCCATCCATCGGCCCAGCTATCGACATCGACGCCTCAATCACGCAAGTGCCCTCCTGGGCTGGAAGGATGCGGCTTGCTCAGGTCGCATCTACCACTTAAGGAGGGCGCCTTGCGTCAGGAGGGGCACCTGCGGGTGCAGGATAGCAGCACGGCAACCGTTGAGGTTCGCGTCGGCGCCATGGGTCGTCAGCCATGCCGAGGTAGGCTTGCTGGCCGAGCTGGCCGACCCCCTCGGCATGACCTGACCGTCGCATTGGACTGGCAGCCCGGACGTGCCGACGTCGGCGACATGCCGACACGCCGACACGACGCGATCTGGCCGTGATGCTGGCCGATGGCGGCGACTGCCTGCGCGATCTTGCCATGCTGCGGGCGTGCCCAGGGAGCCCTGCTCGGCCCAGTCGCCTCGATCGCGACAGCCCAATTGGGGCATCGTGGGCCTTGCTTGCGACCCTGCCGGCTGGGGCCCGCCTCCGCGCTGCCCTCGGCGCCTGCCATGGCTCGCCACTGGCAGGCCTGGCAGCTGGGCTCCCGGCAGCGAGCTGCTGCTGGTGGTCTACCTCGACGCTACCGTGGTGATGGCGCACTCCGACAAACAGGGCACAACCGATGCCGGGACCTACAAGCTCGGCGCTGGTTCACCCCCGCTAAATTGGCGTATCTCGGCACGGCGATGGGATCGGCGAGCCGCTGACGGGCATGCTGCGGCCGGGCAACCTCGCCCTAATGCCACCGCTGATCTGGTCGAGGTCACCGGGCTCGGATTCGCCCAACCCAACTGCCAGCCCCCCGACTGCCAGCCCCCCGACTGGCCGCCACCGCCACCGCCACCGCTGTCGGCGTCGGCGTCGGCGACCACGAGGACGACAGTCCGCGTGGTGGTTGGCTTTGAATCGGCCGCGCGACCCTCGGCCTGGCGGTCGGCGGGCGGTCTGGCGGTCGGTTTGGCGGCGGGCAGTAGGGGCGCGAGCGTTGGGGCGGCTCACCTGCCTATCCTGGGGCTGCGCTCCTACTGCCCGATCTTCATGCAAGCCGACGCTAGGTCTGGAGGATGGCGTTGTGGCCGCCAACACCGTTCGGCTCGAAGGTCTCGGCGGTCTCGTCGTCATGCCAATAGCCGCCCTCGGCGAGGTAGCGGAAGGCGAACCGTCGTCCAGCCGGCAGGGTCACCACCGCACTACGGATGCCGTTGCGACGGGGCCGCAGCGGGTGGGCGAACGGGTCCCAATCGTTGAAGTCGCCGACCACTGAGACATCTCCAGCAACCGCGTCGTTGGGCAGCACAAAGCTGACCTTGACGGCCGCGCGATCGTTGACGGGTGTCCGCTTGATCATTTGACTGAACCTCCTCGCGTCACTGGCCTACGGTTCACTGTTCCGATGTCGGAATGACATCGGCAGCGCTTGAGCCAGCTTTGCGGACGGCAGCGCAGCGCGCGGAGGACAGCAGCGGGCAGCAGCGGGCAACTGGCGCGGCTATCCCCCTTCGCCGGTAGGACCGTCATCGAGCGCAGCCTGCCCTCGGTAGGCCCCCCGGGTAGGCCCCCGAGTGGCGGGCCGATCAGGACGCGACCCTGGGGCTGTCCAGCCAGGGATCCCGCAGGTCGAAGTAGCGCAGGTCGCTCATCAGGCCGAACAGCTCGGCCATGGCCGGGTCCTGATCGGCCGGGCGCTCCCGCTCGAACTGCCGCCCGTCGGCCTCGGAGGTGAAGTACACCGTCTGGGTGAAGTCACCCGCCCCCTCGGCGTGCTCGGCCACGGTCATGCCCAAGATGTGCGGCGCCTGCCGGGCGAGCACCGCCTCCTGCGCGCGGCCCAGCGCGGCCAGTCGCTCCATGTCCTCGGTATGGCCCTGGATGACCTGGACGAACCGGGCCGCATCCGACCGGCCACCCTGGTAGGTGTGCACCCGGGGCGAGTTGTGGAAGACGACCTCGGCTAGATGGGCGGCCGCCGCATGCCACCATGCCCCCTGCTCGGGGCGGTCGCTGTTGCGGCGCGCTAGTTCCTCGGATTCGAAGCGGACCACGGCGATGAAGCGGCCGTCGTCGGTGACCCCGGCGGTGGAGCCCAGCCAGCCTGTGGCGCCGGGCTGGAGCTCCGCCTTCCAGCGGTCCAGCTCGGCATGGATGCCGTCCGGGTTGATGGCGTGGCCCTGGATAACCTGAATGAACACGCTGCCTCCCTCATCTTTGCCGATGCCCGGATCCCGGATCGGCTTTGACGATCTCCGGATCCCCGATCACAGATCGGCGACCGGACTGCCATCCTGTAGCCGCTTGCTCAAGTCGATGAACCCGGAACTCGATCAAGCAGCAACACAAGCAGAACCCAGCGGGACAACCCAGGATCCCATTGAGATCGAGGCCGGCCACTGGCCGCTTCGGCAAGGCAGGGACCAGCCGATCGTCCACGCCGTCCTGCCCAGGACCTGCCCAGCCAGGCGCGCTGCTACCGCTCAAGGCGACGCTCGGAGACGCTCGGAATCGCCGAAGACGACCAGGTAGCGCGTCGGCAGGCGCGCCGGCCAGTGGGCCAGCTGAGAGACACCGACCTCGTGCCGCTGCGACGCCCCGCGGATAGCCGATCTCGGCATTGCAACCGCCCGATCGGTAGTCGCTCTATCCGCTCACGCCAGAACACTTAATGACCGAGGAGCCAGGACATGGCACGAGAAGACCTTGAGCGGATCGACGACCAGGGCATCGCGGCCTGGGACCGCCGCGACGCCGACGCATTCACAAACCTACTGGCCGACGATTTCGTCTGGACCGACCGCACCGCGCCCGAGCCGATGCGCACCAAAGACCAGGCCCGCCAGTATGCCAAAGCCTGGTTCAAGGCCTTCCCGACCTGCGCGTCACCCGGACCAACCGGGTCGTGGAGGTGGAGGCCGACGCGGTCGCGGGCGAGCTGGAGTTCACCGGCAGCCACACCGGCCCGATGCTCATGTCCGGCCGGGAGGTCCCACCGACGGCCGGCGGGTGCTTGGCCGGGGTGCCTACTTCGCGCGGATCCAAGACGGCAAGATCGTGCAGTTCAGCACCCACCCAGATGTCGCCGGCCTGCTACTGCAGCTGGGCTTCCTATCCGAGCTGTGAGCCTGCCGACCTGCCAGCGGCAGCCAGGGAGACGAAAGAACCACCGTGCCTTTGTACCTGACCAAGTTGAGCATGACACCCGAGGCGTCAGCCAAGCTCTTCGAGGCACTGGACGACCGCCGCCGACCGTCGGGCGCCTGCTTGCGGCTGCCGGGAGCAAGCTACAAGGCTTCTGGTATGCCCTCAGCGACCACGACGACGATGTCCTCGGCGAGGCGTCCGACAACACCGCGGCCAGCGCACGGATTGCCGTGGCAGGCAGCAGCGCGTGCCGGTCGGCGTCCACGACGGTGCTGTTGACTGAGGCCGAGGAGACCCTCGATGCGCTCTGCGAGGCCCAAGGCGCCACCTACCGCCCCCGGGCGGCTGAAGGCTGGAGCAGCCGAGCTGCCCGCAGCCCCCGCAGCTGAGGAGGAGCGAGGAGGAGCGGCACGGGCCCAGCAAATGACCATCCACGAGCTGTTGGCGTGGGCCCGCGCCAGCTACCGGCTGCTGACGCCACAGCAGGCGTCGGTAGCCATCGGGGCGGGCGCGCTACTGCTCGACATCCAAGACCTCGACATCCAAGACAGCGACCAGCGGCGCTGGGACGGAACCATCCCGGGTGCTCTAACCATCGACTGCACCGTGCTGGAGTGGCGGGTCGACCCGGCGTCCGGCGCCGCTGGCCTGGCGATCACCAGCCTGGACAGTCCCTGATCCTCATCTGCGACCAAGGGTATTCCTCAAGCCTGGCGGTGGCGTCCCTGCTCGATCTGGGGGCCACTCGGGTGACTGACGTGGTCGACGGCTTCCAGGGATGGCGGGCGGCTGGCCTACCGGTCAGTCCAGCACCGCCGAAGGGCACCTGAGCGACAAGCATGCCTTCACCTCCGCTGTGGAGATCTGGTTCTGCTGTGGAGATCTGGTCGCGGAGACTACGGAGGCTGCGGTGCCCTTTATAGGCCGCACTACGGACCGCACGCCAATCGATCTCCACCCTGGAAATGCCACGTTACTGCTGCTGCGGACAGCCGGGAACAAGCGCGCGGTATGGGAGCATTCCCGAGCATCTGGGAGGAAGTCCCGGCGACCGGCCGCCAGGATCACCACCAGGATCACCACCAGGCGGACCAGCCGGCGCTCACCGGCGCGCACAGACCTCCGCACCACGGCAGTCGTCAGCACCGACAACCCTCGCATACAGCACGACCAACCGCTGCTCCGAGATCGCCACACTGGCCACCGTGCTCCTGCCCTCGCGCAACGCACCAAGATGGATCTCCCGCAACCCCCTGCTGGCCCGCAGCATCGCCGCCTCCGACCGCCATGGACCACTCGTCATCTCCGCAACAAGCCGATCCATCTGCGCGTCCATCCACGCCAGGACCGCCTCTGGCGTGGGCACCGCAACATGCGCAGGCCGATCGTTACCGTCATGCACCCGCTCGTGGCCCTTGTGGCCGTCGTGGCCGTCGTGGCCGTCGTGGCACCCGAGCTCATGGGCGGAGCAGTGCCAGTGCCGCCCCTGCTGCCCCACAGGTCACCCTGCCCCTGACGCTGATCCTGCCCGGCGTCAGCGTCCCCCTGGCCCTGGCCAGCAGGATGTTTCCCAGCATCGGCGAGCCTCGAGGCTGCTGCCATCACAAGACCCGTCCCGTCATACCGCAGGCGATACAGCGCATGAACATCGCCCCTGGAAGACTCCCGGAGGGCGGTCATGCTGGCCACCGGATGGCCGCCTAACGGCGCCGCCCTCCCGTCACAGCGTGCAGAGTGTAACCCGAGCAGCAGCCGAGCCGTCGCGAGTAGGAGAAAGTCACTATCTAGGCCAACCGTCGCGGTGCGGTGGAGCGCTGGGCGGGCGAGGGCCACCAAAGGGAGCACTGGCCACCAAAGAGGGCACGGTTGCAGCTGTTGCGAGCGCTCGGTGCGACACACTGTCGCATGACAATCTGCCATGCCCGTCCGCCAGCGATCCCACGGTCCGCCTTCGCCGGCTGCTGCTTCCCGCCCACCATCATCGCGCTCGCGGTGCGCTGGTAGCTGCGCTTGGCCCTGTCCTACCGCGACGTCGAGGAGCTGCTCGCCGAACGCGGTCCGTAGGATGCGCAGTGTTGGACGTAGCCTCTGAGCTGCCAGTCAGCCCAACGATCGCGCGGTAGGGTGACGCCTCCGCTGACCCGTCTCGGAGGCGGGTTGCGTGCTGTCGAAGCTCGCCTACCTGACGCTCTGCCGCTCCATCAAGCTGCTCGCTCTGCTGGTCCGCTGGGGTACCGCCTAGGACCTGGAGATCCTGATGCTGCGCCATCAACGCACCGTGCCGCGTCGGCAGGGATCCCCCCCGGCTCGAGCTCGCCGACCGCGCCCTGCGGCGGCGCTCAGCAGGGCACTGCCGCGCTCCCACTGGTCGTGCTGCTTCGTGAAGCCCGACAGGGTCAGCAGGCCGACGATCAATCAGAGCAGGAAGAGCGTCGACGGATGGTACAGAACTCCTGCTCACGACGCGAATCCGAATTCCTGTGCCCCACACTCGAGCTGGCCGGCCGCGGCGCTCCAGTACAGCTGGCGATACACCGATAGCTGTAGTAGCAAAGCAGCCAGTCACGCTTGGAGGGGGGGCTATGGCCAAGCTCGCGACCGACCAACTGCGCGAGCAGGTGCGCGGACCGGTGATCGCGCCCGGCGACGAAGGCTACGACCAGGCGCGCAGGGTCTACAACGCCATGATCGAGCGGCGACCGGCGGTGGTCGTGCGGTGCGCGAACGCCGGCGACGTCATCGCCGCGGTGCACTTCGCCCGCGAGAACCAGCTCGACCTGGCCGTGCGAGGTGGAGGGCACAGCGTGCCGGGCTTCGGCACCTGCGACGGCGGCGTGGTGGTCGATCTGGCAGGCATGCGGGGCGTTCGCGTCGATCCCGCGAGCGGGACGGCGCGCGCCGAAGGGGGCGCCACCTGGGGCGACTTCAACGCCGCGACGTACGCCTTCGGCCTTGCCACGACGGGCGGCATCATCTCGACGACGGGGGTCGGCGGGCTGACGCTCGGCGGTGGCATCGGGTATCTCGCCCGCGGCTACGGGCTGTCCTGCGACAACCTGGTCGCGGCCGACGTGGTGACCGCGGACGGCCGGTTCCTGGTCGCGAGCGAGGACGAGAACGCGGACCTGTTTTGGGCGCTGCGCGGCGGCGGCGGCAACTTCGGCGTGGTGACCTCGTTCGAGTTCCGGCTGCACCCCGTCAAGGACATCTACGGCGGGCCGATGTTCTACGAGCTGAGCGACGCCGGGGCGGTTCTGCGCTTCTACCGCGAGTTCATCGCCGACGCGCCCGAGCAGCTCGGCGCGTTCCCAGCCTTCCAGATCGCGCCGCCGCTGCCGTTCATCCCCGAGGACCGGCACGGCGACACCTTCGCCGCGATCGTGGCGTGCTGGGCCGGCCCGCTCGACCAGGGAGCACATGCCCTGCAGCCGTTCCACGACGTGGCGCCGGTCGTCGCCGAGTTCGTCGGGCCCATGCCGTACCCGGCGCTCAACAGCGCGTTCGATCCGCTGCTCCCGCCAGGCCTGCAGCACTACTGGAAGGCCAACTTCGTGGCCGAGCTCAGCGACGAGGCGATCCAGGCGCACCTGGAGCACGGACCGAAGGTGCCGGCCGTCAGCTCCACGGTGCACATCTATCCGATCGACGGCGCGTGCCACCGGGTCGCTCCCGACGCGACGGCGTTCGCGTACCGCGATGCGAACTTCGCCACGGTGATCGCGGGCATGTGGCCTGACCCGGCCGACAACCAGGCGAACATCAAATGGGTGCGCGACTACTACGACGCGACGGCGCCGCTCTCGGAAGCTGGTGGCTATGTCAACTTCATGGCCGCCGACGACCAGGATCGGGTCGAGGCCAACTACCGAGCCAACTACCAGCGCCTCGTGGAGGTCAAGCGGACCTACGACCCGGGCAATCTGTTCCACCTGAACCAAAACATCAGCCCGTCGCTCTCACCCCATTCTTGACGGGCCTTGGGTTCAGTCAGCATGAAACGGCCGGCTCCGGTCCGCATCTGCGTGGGTCACCCACACTGAGCGGGCGGAGCCAACATACGGAAGGAGCCGGCCGTGGCCGGTAGTGTCTCGCATCGTGGCCCCATCCACCTCGGCCTGGACGTGCATCGCGACACGATCTCGGTCGGGATCCTGGAACCGGACCAGCAGGTCCCCGAGGTCGAGCGGATCCCCCACGACGAATCCTCGATCCGCAGGCTCGTTGGCCGCCTGGGCTGGGCGACCCCCGGATGCTGCGAGCCTGCGACGAGGCCGGGCCGACCGGCTTCGTAGCCGGTTGAGGTGGTCACCGATCGAGCGGCGATGTACCCGATCGTGCTGGAGGAGCTGCTGCCGGCGGCATGGCACCGCACCGAGCAGTATGCCAACAACCGCATCGAGACGGATCATGGCCGGTTGAAGGCGCGGCTGCGGTCGATGCGCGGGCTTAAGCAGGATCGGAGCGTCGGCGTGATCATGCTGGCCATGCCTTCGTCCAGAACCTCCGGCGAGGCCACTACGAGTTGGCCGCTGAGGAGCCGGCGAATCGGCGGGTGGTCGTAGCGTTCGAGGAGCTGGCCATGGCGATCTGAGGCCAGACGACCCAGGTGGAGATCGCGGCTTGCCCATGCCCTCGCTTGGCGCAACGCAACTATGAGTGTTGGGGCTGCGGCCCGGGAGGATCGCTGTCAGGATCCGGCACCGGTACCGCGGCATGACCCCCAATGCAACTGGCGCCCAGCGCCCGCATGGGTGCCGGGGCCCACACCGGCATGGCTACCGCAGGGTTGCGTGGATCTCGGAATCCGTTGAGAATGCGTTTTCAGACTGTTCTTTCCGTTTTGCTACCCCCACGTAGGAAGGAAGCATGCAGAAAGGGCGCGCGACGGCTGGCGTGGCTGTGGCGACCAAGCCATTCGTGGGCCGCGCAACCGATCTCGCGGAACTGCGGGCGGCGCTGGAGGAGGCCATCGCTGGGCACGGCTCGCTGGTGCTGGTAGCCGGCGAGCCTGGAATCGGCAAGACCCGTCTGGCCGAGCGCCTAGCGCTCGAGGCGGCGCCACGCGGCGCCGCCATGCTGTGGGGCACGGCCTGGGAGGGCGGCGGCGCGCCGCCGTTTTGGCCCTGGATCCAGGTCCTGCGCCAGCTGCTCCGCGAGGGGCCCGGAGAGGACATTGTAGTCTTTGACCTTGGCGACCCGGGAATGGCTGACGTGGCCCGCATGCTGCCGGAGCTGGCCGGGCGCGTTCCGGAGCCAGCCGAGCTGGCCGCACTGCGGCCGGACCAGGTGCGCTTTCGCCTGTTCGACGCCATCACCACCTTGCTTGCCAGGGCATGTGAGGCCCGGCCGCTGCTGCTGGTGCTCGATGACCTGCACTGGGCGGATATGCCGTCGTTGCTGCTGCTGCGATTCCTGGCACAAGAGCTGTATGGCGTTCGTCTGCTGGTGCTTGGCGCCTACCGGGATGTCGAGGCTGGCCCCGGGAGCCCGATCGAGGAGCTAGCCGGGGCGCTCGGCGGCTCTTGCTACCGCATTGTGCTGCGCGGCCTCAGCCCCGACGAAGTCGGCCAGTTGATCGCGGTGACCACCGGCCAGGCGCCAGCGCCCGATGTGGCCGCCAGCATCGGTGAGCACACCGGCGGCAACCCCCTATTCGTCCGGGAGGTCGCCCGGCTGCTCGCGGCTGGGGTGTCGGGAGGAGCGGTACCGGAGGGTGTGCGGCCGGTGCTGGGCCGGCGGCTGGACCTGCTGTCGCAGCCATGCCATGAGCTGCTTGCGGCTGCCTCGGTGTTCGGCCGGGAGCTGCGCCTTGACCTGGTGCAGGCGCTCACCAGCACGCCCGCTGAGGAGACCCTGGAGCTGCTCGGCGAGGCGGTCGCGGCCCGGCTGGTCGAGGAGATGCCGGGAACGCCGAACCGGTGGCGGTTCGCGCACGCACTGGTCCGTGAGGTGCTCTATGGGCGGCTCTCGCCGACACGGCGGCTGGTGCTGCACCGGCGCGCGGGTGAGGTGATCGAGGCACGCTTCAGCGGTGAGCTGGAATCGCACCTGGTGGAGCTGGCCGACCACTTCCACCGCGCCGGCCCGACAGCTGCCGCCAGCGCGGTGGACTATGCCGCCCGTGCCGGGCAGCATGCCCTGGCGCTGCTCGCCTGGGAGGAGGCAGCCGGGCATTTCCAACGCGCGTTGGATGCGCTGGACCTCGCTCCGGCCTTGCTCAGCGGGGACTTGGAGCGGCGCTGTGAGCTGGAGCTGGCACTGGCTGAGGCACGTATGGCGGTCGGCGAGGTGCCCTCAGCCCGCACCGGCTACGAGCGGGCCGCCGCGGTGGCCCGGCGCCTTGGCAGCGCCGAGCACCTCGCCCGCGCCGCGCTCGGCCTTGGCGTCGAGGAGATCACCTTCACCGTCGATAAGCTGCAGATCTGCCTGCTCGAGGAAGCGCTCGGCGCGCTCGGCGACGGCGACGGCGACGGCGACGGCGACGGTCGTAGTCCACAGCGACCTAGAAGGAAGGTCCAGGAGGACATCCCGGTCCCGGTCCCGGTGCGTCGGGATGCGTTCCAGGAGGTCCCGCAGGACGCACTGCGCGCCCGGCTACACGCTCGGCTGCGGGCCCGCCTGGCCAGGGCCTTGGAGTACACGCCACAGGTCGACCGTCGTGTCGCCCTCTGCGACGAGGCGGTCGCCATCGCCCGCCAGCTGGACGATCCGGCGACGCTGGCCGCGGTGCTGGTCGACCACCACCGAGCGACCTTAGGGGTCAATTCACCCGCGGCGCAGCTTGCCACCACCACCGAGATCGTCCAGCTCGCCGAGTCCGCTGGCGACCGGGTCCTAGCACTGCAGGGCCGCCTGCTGCGCAGCCTGGACCTGCTCGAGCTGGGCGAGACCGCGGCCATGCGCGCCGAGGTCGACGCCTATCAGCGCGGCGCCCGGGAGTCGCGCCAGCCGCACCTGCTGTGGCCCGGCCTGCAGCTGCGCATGACCCTCGCGATCATTGACGGCCACTTCGACGACGCAAAGCGGCTCAACGACGAAGCCCTGACCATCGGCCGCCGCGCCGGCGACCCGCTGGTGCTGAGCACACACCTGGGCCTCAGCTGTCTGTTCCAGGCGGTCATGGGCGACCTGGCCGCACTCGAAGGCCCGATCCGCCAGGCCGTCCAGCAGTGGCCGGCATTCCTGGTCCGCATCGCCCTGGTCATGATCCTGGCCGACAGCGGCAAGGCCGCCGAGGCACGCCAGGAATTCGACCGTCTGGCCGCTGACGAGTTCGCTTCGCTGCCCCACGATGTCACCTACATCACCTCGCTCGCGGTGGCCGCCGTTGTCGCCTACGGGCTCGGCGACGCCGCCCGCGCCACCATCTTGGACGAGCGGCTGGAGCCGTACGCCGGGCAGGCGGTGCGGGGTAGCCGCCTGGCCGGGGGCTGCTTTTGGGTGGTCGACCACCACCTGGGGCTGCTGGCCGCCACCATGGGTCGCTACGACGCCGCCGTGGCGCACTTCGACGCGGCCCTGCGGTTGGAGGCCCGCATGGGGGCGCTGCCCTACCTGGCCACCACCCGCTACTACTACGCGCAGGCGCTCGCCGCCCGCAGCCAGCCCGGCGACAAGCAGCAGGCCGCTCGGGAACTGGACGAGGCCCTCGGGCTGCTGCGCCGGCTTGGCATCCGCCCGCTGTTCACTTCCATTTCGGTCGCAGGGGCGGCGGCGACCCCGATACCGTCCGCTGACGTGGCTGGCGACACTGTTGGTGGTGCCGGTGTGGCTGCGGCGGTGCTGCGCCCCGAGGGGGAGTACTGGACCATCGCTTGGCAGGGCAGCACCTTCCGGCTGCGCGACACCGTCGGGCTGGCCTACCTCGCCCGGCTGCTCGCCACGCCAGGCCGCGAGCTACACGCCCTCGAGCTGGCCGCACCAGCTGGTGCCGGCGGCCACCACACCGGCTTCGGTGTCGATGTCGGTGCCGGTGCTGGTGCTGGTGCTGGTGCCGGAGTCGGAGTTGAGGAGGCCGGCCTCGGTCCGGTCCTTGACGAGCAGGCCAAGGCCGCCTACCGGCGCCGCCTCCGGGAACTCGACGAGGAGCTGGCCGAGGCCGAGGACTGGCGCGACACCGGCCGGGCCGAGCGCGCCCACGCCGAGCGCGAGCAGCTCGCCACCCAGCTCGCCGCCGCGGTCGGCCTCGGCGGACGCGACCGCCCCACCGGCGCCAGCGCCGAGCGGGCCCGGGTCAGCGTCACCAAGGCGCTGCGGGCTGCGCTCCGCCGCATCGCCGAGCACAACCCCGCGCTCGGCGAGCACCTGCACCGCAGCATCCGCACCGGCACCTTCTGCACCTACGACCCGGATCCGGCCCTGCCGGTCACCTGGACACTCTCATAGCTGCTGCTTGGAATACCGCCCACGTGATGTCCCCGGTGGCCGGCAGGGGCATCGACCACGCCGACCACGCCGACGCCGCCAACGCCGTCGCCGGGGCCGGGGCCAACCTGCTCGCCCGCCCGCTGGCGACCGGAACCCCTCACCGAGTGCGACGGGCCTGTTGCGTTGTGCCAACTCGCGGCATGCTGAAGGCCAGCGTGCCTCCGGTATCAGATCGCCATGGCCAGCTCGTCGAACACGACCGCCAACCGCCGAGTCATCGGCGCCTCGGCCGCCAGCTCGTCGTGGCCTCGCCGGATGTTCTGGACGAAGGCGTGCCCTGCGATGACCACCCTGGCGTTGCGGTCCTGCTTGAGCCCACGCATTGGTCCAAGCCGTGCCTTCAGGCGGCCATGGTCGGCCTCGACCCGGTTGTTGGCGTACTGCTCGGTGCGATGCCACGCTTCCGGCAGCAGCTCGTCCAGCACGATCGGGTAGGTCGGGGCCCGGTCGGTGACGATCTCGACGGGCGTTACCTTCGTGGTGCCGATGGCCCGCTCGAAGAACCGGCGGGCGGCGTGAGCGTCTCGTCGGGCGGAGACGAACACGTCGATGACCTGGCCGAACTGGTCGATCGCCCGGTACACGTACCGCCACTGCCCGGCGACCTTCACCTAGGTCTCGTCGACAAACCAGCGACCCCGACGGCGTGCCGGCACGGGCGGGCGGCTTCGGCCAGCAGCGGGGTGAACCGCAGCACCCAGCGGGAGACAGTGACGTGGTCAACCTCGACCCCGCGCTCGGCCAGCAGCTCCTCGACGTCACGATGGGAGAGGCCGAAGCGCAGGTGCCAGCGGACCGCCAGCACGATCACGTCGGGCGGGAAGCGGAAGCCAGAGAATGCAGACTGCGGGATTCGAGGGGGGCGAAGGCGGCGAGGTCTCATAGCGACAGTCTTGCCGCCAAGACGTGTTCCCCGCGAACGCAACAGCCCCTTCCGCGGCGCCACGGTATTCCCGATCTACGCCATGCCAGGAGATTCCAGCCCTGATCCTGATCGTTTAGGAGCCAATAGCGGCATAATCAGCTGCGAGAGCCTTAGGCAGCTGGCCGTGCTTGGAGAGTGTGCCCCCGGAGTCAAAGCTATCAAAGCCAAGACCTTCAATCTGTACGGCGACAATCCCATGTTCACCACCCAGCCTCTCGCTGGTCCCAACCAGGGTAACGCGACGGTCTCGGACAACTTCACGGGGCTGTACCTGCAGTCAGTGCTGATCAAGGTCGACAGCCCAACGACGCTTGAAACGGTCCGTACGTTCCTGACGACCCATACGGGGCTGTCCGCATCAGGCGCCGCACCGAGAACATTTGGTGAAGCCGTTCAGGCGAGAGTCGCTGTCGGCACGTGACGGGCACAGGAACTAGGATTAGGCCGGTGAGCAGGGCCTTTGTAGGATCGGGCCTTCGCCTGGAAAGGAGGCTCCACCCGTGCTCTTCGCTCTTCGCCCCTCTCCCTGCTCCTGCGCCGGCTGGTCGCCCTCGTGCTCGTGGGAGGCGCTTCCGATGCTCGCCACGGCGATGTCGAGGTCCTGGTCCTTCGCCACCAGCTCGCAGTCCTCAGGCGCCAAGTCGGCCGGCCGCAGCGTCCAACTCGACCACATAGACGACGTAGTAGCGGCGTCGAGCCGCTCCTGGTCGGGCTGCACGTGATCGAACGTCTGAGCTATCCATCGTCTTCCTTCAAGGACCCACCCAATCCGACGGATTCCCAAAGGAGCCGCCCGTCATCCACCACCGCGCTGGCCACCCCCTTCAAGGATCTGCTTCAGCGTCTCGAGGTTCGCCGCCACCGCATGCTTGACGCGAGAGACCGCCAGCGGCGCAACCAGGGAAAGCAGACCCGAGGACCCCAGATCCAGGTCCACGGCGTTGGTGAGCCGTGTCCCGCTGCTGCTGTCGCTGCCGCTGCCAGTCAGCTCGAGCAAGTAGCTCACCCTCGCCTGGAAGGGCCCGATCTCCCCCTGCACCTCAAGTCGGCTTGCCGGCTCGAAGACGGTCACCTCCAAGCCCTCCTCGCTCCTCCTCGGGACCGAGCGGGTCTGACGGTAGGTCGTTCCAACCCCCACCGGCCCGGGGGAGACCTTCCTGGTCTCGACGATCGCGTAGTTCCACCTGGGGACGTTCTCGAAGTCGGCCAGGAACGCGAAGACGTCCTCGACGGACCTTTGGATGATCACCGTGTTCTCAAACGATGCCATGGCTGCCTCGCCCTGGTTGCGGCCTGTCCAGATTCAACTCTCAAGCAGCCGCTGGCCCGCGGTCGGATCGTGCGCCGGCAGGATGACGAGATCAGCCATCGCCTCCTTGAGCGCGAGCACCTTCGCGGTGGTCTCGACCAGCCGCTTGTGGGCCCCCACGCCGGGGACCTGCCCCCGCTCGAGCAACTCGGCCCCGTAGGTGAGGTCGCCGACCAGCAGTAGTGGCGACCGCTGGCGTCGCCGGATCAGCAGCGACATCGACCCGGCCGTGTGCCCCGGCGTCGGCAGCAGCATGAGCGAGCCGTCCGCCATGACATCCAACGACCGGGTGAACGGCGCCAGTGCCGGGTCGGCCGTCGGCTCCAGGTCGACCTGGTGCCACCGCAGTCCCGGGATGGTGATGTGGTTGCGAAGGAACCCTCGCAGCTCGGGGTTGAACCCCGATAGCTGCTCCCACTCCGCGGCCGTGACCAGCAGGTCCACCCCGCTCAGCTCGGGAAGCCCACCCATGTGGTCCTGGTGCAGGTGAGAGAGAATCGCCGTGCCGACATCGGCCGGTGCGTACCCGAGGGTGGCGAGCTGGGTGGTGAGCGTCTCCTCCTCGCCGATGTGGAACCGGGCCAGCCGGTCGTAGAGGAATCCCGTGGGCCCGCCGGGGAAGTACGCGGGATCGGTGACCGAGGCGCGGTCCTGGCCGGTGTCGAACAGGATGAGCCCCTTGGCGTGCTCGATGACGTAGGCGTTGATCGGCCGTGGCGGCAACCAGCGCCGCGACGTCAGTAGCCACCAGTACAGCGGCTTTCTGCTGCCGAAGGCATGCTCCGGGTGGATCTCGACGGTCCCCGTGCTGACGACCGACACCGCCTTGACAGGGTCGGCGGTCCCGCGCTCCGCACGCGAGACGGCAATCAAATTGCTCATCGCTATTTCCTCCTGAAAGCTGAAATTCATGCTTCTCGATTGATCAGGTCTGCCGATCAGGTCTGCCGATCAGGTCTGCCGACGCCAGCGTGCCACGCGCTCCAGGAGGCGTCAGTGACTTCAGTAGTGAATTCGCGTAACCAAAGTCACATGCCGAACGTCACCAGGCAGCGGGACCTACGGCGCCATACGATGATTCGCCGTACGATTCGTCGTGGAGCCGGGCCGCATCCAAGATCACCACGCTGTCAGTCGAGGTCGCCACGACCCCCGCCAGACGAAGCTCACGCAAGACCCGGGCCACGACCTCCCTGACCGACCCGACCGCGTCTGCGACCTCCTGCTGGGACACCCGTGCCACCAGACGGCCCTGGGGTCGCTGCTGCGCCGACGCCAGATCCAGCAGGTGCGCGGCAACGCGCTGCCTCACCGAGCCGAAGGCGTTGACCGCCGTCTGCTGCAGGGTGTCGTACAACCGCCGGTTCAGCTCTTCGGCCACCGCCCATGCGACCCCAGCATCGTGCCGCGCCGCCCGTGTGAGCGTCTGGGCGTTGATCCTGAACAGGCTCGCCGATGCAAGGGCCTGCACGCCGACATTGACCGGCCCCCCAACCAGGACCGCGATCCCCAGGACGTCAGCGCCCCGCGCATAGCGCACAGTCACCTGCCGACCTTCCGGGGAGGCGATGTAAACACGCAGCAAGCCGCGCACGACCAGCGCGGCCCGTGGCGTTGACCCTTCCCGATAGACCGTGCTGCCCGCCGGGTAGTCGCCCCGCTCCCCATCGGCCAGCAGCGCATCGCCGACCTCCAACGGCAGCCTTCCCAGGAAGCTGCGCCGCATCGCGGCGACGACATCGATGTCGGCCATCGTCCACAGCTCCGGTCTGGAGATGAAGCGGGGTCGCTCCCACAGTGTCGCGAGGCGCTCAGTCTACCTACCCTCCACCCGCACCCTGTGGAGCGCCGATATTGTGGTTCGTCATGCCGCGGGTTCGTGATACTCGTGGATGAGGCCGCCGAGCACATCACGACGCCTCACCGATCAAGGTTTGACGTGCGGTGAACCCCGCTCCCCCGCCTCGGGCTCGGGCTCGGGTACGGCCAACGCGAGGCTGCGGCGCGGTCGCTGCTGGTTGTAGTGGCGGACGTAGCCGCGCAGCAGCCGCAGCAGATGGCGCCGGCCACACACCAGCGTCCAGTCCAGACACCCCGATCGCACGGTCTGCACCCAGCGCTCGGCATAGGCATTCGCCTTCGGCGCCCGGATCGGCGTACGGGGAACCTGCCCTCCCCCCGCTCCTGAACACCTCGTCGAAGGAGCGAGTGAACTTGGCATCGTGGTCGCGGAGCAGAAACCTGACCGCCACTCCCGATCGTTGAACTCCATCGCGACGTTCCTTGCCTGCTGGGTCACCCATGCCGTGTCGGGGCGCGTGGTGACCCCGGCCGCGACGACTCGCCTGGTCTGGAGCTGGATGAAGAAAAACACGTGGAGTGTCTTGAGCCGGATCGTCTCCACTGTGAAGCAGGTCGCAGGCCACGACCCCCTCGGCTTAGGCTTGCAGAAACTGCGTCCAGCTCGGTCCAAGCCGTCGTGGCGCCGGGCCGAGGCCGTGTCGTCGAAGCAGCGACCTGAGGGTCGTGGCGCCCACCCGAATCCTGAGCTTGCGCAGCTCCCCACAGATCCGCGCCCAGCCTGATGGCTCTACCATCCTTGGGCATAGGAGCCTCCCCCGAGGAACGCTGCCAAGCCTTGTCCCTTGAGGACTGACGTGAGATGGCGTCCTTGGGGGATGGCTTCTTGAGGCCAGACGCCAGCAAGGGTGTCGTCCCGTGAGGACTGGTCCATCAGGCCGGCGCCGTGCCTCTGCCCGTCCCGCTGCGACCGGAAGGAGGCGCCGTGCTGGGTGTTGGCATCGATTGGGCTGAGGAGTTCCACCTCGTCGCCCTGGGACGGCCAGGGGAGGGGGTGATCGAGGTCACCCGGGTGCGGCACACCCCCTCGGCGGTCGACACGCTGATCGGCAAGGTCGCCGCTTTGGAGTCGGACCCGGCCGAGGTCCGCGTGGCGATCGAGACCCGCCACGGCCTGCTGGTGGAGCGGCTGGTGGATGCCGGCTACACGGTGGCACCGGTCAACCCCGACCTGGTCGCGCGCCGCCGCGGGCCGGCCCGCAAGAAAGACGACACCGAAGACGCCCGCATCCTGTGCCTGTTGGCGCTTGACCGCTTCGCCGCGCTGCGCCCGCTCATCCCCCACGGCGAGCTGGCCGGTGAGCTGCGCGCCATCGCCCGCGACGACGAGCGCGCCGCCCGCGATCAGCGCCGCCTGCTCAACCGGCTGCGCCAAGACCTGCTTCAGACCTTCCCCGCCGCGTTGCAGCTCGCCGCCGGCGACCTGGCCGCCCCGACCATCCTCAAGCTGCTGCAACGCTGGCCCACCCAAGACGCCCTTGCCGCCACCACCCGAACCGAGCTGGTCGCCTTCGCCCGCGCCGCCCACCATGGCTGGCCCGACCGCTTGGCCGACAAAGTCCAGCAAGCCCTGGCCACCGACCACTTCACCCCACGCGACTACCTGGTCCGCGCCAAAGCCGACACCATCCGGCTGACCACCACCCAGCTGCTGGCGATCGGCGCCCAGCGCAAGCTCTGGGAGCGGCGCATGGGCGAGCTGCTGCTTGGCGGAGCGCGTCAGGGTCGAGCCAGGACACCTCGCCAGGAGCGGCCTGACAACGCGATCCCTGGCGGCAAGGTCTACCTCAGCTTCCCAGGGCTTGGTGACCGCCTTGCCGCCAGGATCGCCGGCGAGATCGGCGACCACCCCGAGCAGTTCGAGTCGCCGAACGCGCTTGCATCCTACGCGGGCAAGGCGCCCGTGACGCGGCGATCCGGCCGGTCGGAGTTCACGGTCGCCTGCCGGCTGGCCTACAACCACTGGCTCGGCAACGCCGTCCAGCAGTGGGCGTTTTGCAGCCTGCAGGAGTCGCCCTGGGCGCGGGAGTTCTACGACGCCCAACGCGCCCGCGGCAAACGCCACCACGCCGCCTTGCGGGCACTCGGCAACCGCTGGCTGGAGGTGCTGTGGCACTGCTTGCGCAACAACATCCCCTACAGCGAGGCCGTCCACGCCACCAACCGCGACCGCGCCCTCAAGCGAGCTGCCTGAGCCAGTGGTTGACAAAGGGTGTCTCACCGGGCGTCCTCCCTGGCCATCCGCACGATGAGCGCCGCGATCTGCAGGGCGATCGGCGGCCTGCCCGGCGTGCGCTCCTTCCCCTTGCCGTGGGTCCACTTCCGTCGCACCAGTGTTCAGTGCCAGCGCAGCAGCGTCTGGGGCGTGACAACAAACGATACCCACCGCTGTCGGGGGAGCACCCGACTGGCGGCAACGAGCACGATCCGGTCGCGTGCGGTGAACCTAGGTGGGCGCTGTTCTTTGATGGCTTCTGCTTGTTCTGCGGGCTGAGAGTCGCCGAGCAGCGTCGCCGAGTATGGACAGGCTTGCCGGGCCTTTGTCAGGCCGGCTGCAGCTGCCAGCCGCTGGCAGTGGAATAGAGCCCGAGGGCGGCGAAGCGGGCCAGGTTGACCGCGCCGGCCAGGAGCTTGAAGTCTTGGGTCACGCGGACCAGCCCGCGCACGCGGGCACGGCGGCCGCCGTGGCGTCGGCGTAGCAGATGGGCGAGTTTTCGTTCCACCCTGGGGCGGGTCTGACGGTAGTCGGCCCGCCAGGCCGGATCGTGTTGGCGGGTGCGGGCGGCGGCCAGCTGGAGCTCGTGGGGGTGGATGGTGACCACCCGGCCGGTGGCGCTGGTGGTGCAGCTATCGCGCAGTGGGCAGATGCTGCAGGCGATGCCGAACCACGCCCGGCCGCCGCGGTGGACCTGGCGGGCTGGGCGGATGGTGGTGGTGACGCGTGCCGGGCAGGTGACCGTGCCGGCTTGCAGGTCGATGCGGAAGCGGTCTTTGCCGAATCGGCCGCCCGGCGCGGTGGGGTGTTGGGCTTTGACCATCGGAGTGAGCCTGTGGGCCTGCAGCCAGGCGAGGTTGGCGCCGGTGCCGTAGGCGCTGTCACCGTAGACCTGGCCGCCACCGCCACCGCCACCGCCACCACCGGCGGCGTCCTGGTCGTTGTGGTGGTCATCGTCATCGTTGTGGTCTTGGACCAGGTCGTCGAGCAGGGTGGGGGCGACCTGGGCATCACCGGTGGTGGCCGGGCTCACCGAGGCCGCGCAGATGACCTCGCTGTCGGGGTCGACGGCCACATGCGCCTTGTAGCCGTCAAAGCCGTGCGCGGCGGTCTTGTGCCCGTGGCGGGCTTGGGGATCGACGGTGGAGATGATGCGGTCAGGCGCGGTGCCGTCGAAGATCTGGAAGCGTCCGTCGCTGGTCTCTTCGATGTCTTGGCCAGTGACGGTCGCCAGCAGCGCCGCCGCTTCGGCCACCCGAGCGTCCAGGTGCTCGCCTCGCAGGGCGTCGTGCGCGGTAGGCGTCCCGGACCAGCGCATCCACCAGCTGCGCCCGAGCCGTCGGATCCTCCCAGTCGCAGGTCGGCTTGCCCGGCGCGGCATAGTCGTCGTCGCGTTGGAGCATCCCACCGACCTTGGCGGCAAGCTGGGGCGCACAGGCCCGCAGCAGTCCCCGGATCGCGCCTCTGAGCATCGTTACCGTGTCTTGGGTTGCCACCGCATCCTCAAGCGGCGCGGAATCCAGCACGCGGCGCACCCCCACCAGCCCGGCCTAGCGGGCAAGGCCACCGGTCACCCGGAAGATCCGATCCGGATCGGCTGACGCTCGCAGCCGCGCCCGGAAGTCCACCAGCACCGTGGACGCAAACGAGGCGGTCTCCTCACCCGCCACCGCATCGGCCACCCCGGCGGCATAGCGCCAGCGCACATCGAAGGCGAACCGGTCGGCCGCCTCCCGATCCGACAACCCCTCCAGGCGCTGCAGCACCATCACCACCGCCAGCAGCTGCGGCGGCACCGACCGCCGCCCGGTCGGCTGGAACAGATCAGCAAACAGCTCGGCGGGAAACAGCCGTGCCCGCTCCCGGGCCAGGAACCGGTACACCGACCGCTCCGGCAGCGCGGCCTCGCACCAGCGAGCACCAGCGGTGGGCAGGACGGCCGGCCGTGCGACGCAGCACCCGCAGCTGCTGCCGCAGCACCAAGGATCTCCACGTCCTTGCTGCCGTCATCGGCGTCCGGGAGGACCAGCAGACGGGTCAGCAGACGGACGATCAACCAGAGCGAGAAGAGCATCGACGGATGGTACGAAACGCCTGCTCACCGCACGAATCCGAGTTTCCCTGCCCCACAGGCTTCGGCCGAGGATCAAGTTCGACATCGCCGTGAGCCCACCCCGTCCTAGCGATCTCGATCTCGACCGGTATGACAACCTTGTGGTGGTCGGGGCGCAGACCCGCAACACCGTGCGCGCCCATTATCTCGACCGTGGCGTTCTGCACCTGGCGCTGTGCACCGAAGACAGCACCCCCAGGTCGGCCGGCCGCCGCCTGAGCATCCCTCGGCTATCGTTCAGCGCGGCTCCAGAAGGGGCGAGGTCGTACAGGCAGACATGAACCTGGCCGTTGTTGAGAAGATCCGCGACGCAGACCGCGGCACGACCATCTTCTTTTGTTCCGGGATGCGCGCCGACGGCTCGTGGGCTGCCACCGAGTATCTTGTCCGGCACTGGCGGCAACTGCACCGTGAGTTCGGCGACTCCTGCTTCGCGCTCTGCCTCGGGTTCCCCAAGACGAACTCCTACTTGACCGAGTATCGGGAACCGATCCGCCTCGCCTCGCTCCGCACCTGACCGTCTCATCCCACGAACCTGGCCTGGCGGCGGCTAGATGTTGCGACCCATGACCGTGACCAGACCCCGCAGCTACTCCATCAGCATGCTGACCAGCGGCGATGGTGTCGGTGACAGCGCGGTGACAGAAAGTTGACTATGGGAGGCGAAGGCACGAACCAGACCAGAGATACAACCCCTCCAACACCCCGAGCGGTACGTCTCGTGACGACGATCCCGCTGCCAGCAAAGTACCGGCGGCCGTGCCGCCGGTAGCTCGCGAGGCTCCACCAGCACGAGAGCGGCGACGGGCTCGGTCCGGGCGTCTCACGAACGGATGGCGACAAAGAACCGTCCGGCAAACAGCACCTCCCCATCCCCATCGCCGCCCAGCTCGGCCAGCAGCTGCGCAGGGGTGAAGTGGCGCTTGTAGATCAGGTACCGGCAACCGTTGCGCAGCACCCGCTCCTGCCAGCCGTCGAGTGCGGCAAGGTCGGATGCCGCCGTGTCGACCACCACCAGCTCCGCCGCGACACGGCGCGCCTCGGCCACCAACGCCACCCGCTCCACCTCGACCAGATGACCGTAGAAATGGCTGGTGACCACCCGGTCGAACACCAGGGTGGCAAACGGCAGCGCCGGGGCCGCCGCCTGGACCAGCCGCGCGGCCGGGACCCTGGCCCTGGCAACCTTGAGCATGGCGGCGCTTTGGTCCAGGGCCACCACCTGGCCGCGCAGGTACTGAGTGAACAGCCCGGTGCCGCAGGCCACATCCAGGACGCGGCCTCCTGGCAGCGCCGCCAGCACCACTCCGAGTGCGGCCAACTCTCGCGCGAACGCTGCGGCGGCATCTGCGTCCAGGCCGGTGGTGATGGTCTCGTCGTATTCGCCGGCCCGCCTGTCGTAGTACTCCTCCCGTTCGCCCATGCCCATGCCCCCATGACAGCACAACCACCAAAGGCCAGGCAGCTGTCGCGCCGTAGGGCCACGAGCCGTTTCTGCAACAGCCGCATGTCAGCGGCCACGGAAGCTTCAAGGCCCTTGAAACAGGGATGCGATGATGATCGACGAATCTTCGGTAGTCGGTGAGGGGTTCTGAGGCGAGGAAACGTTGTGAGCGACAGGCACCATGAGCTGGCGGGCTTCATCTGGTCGGTCGCCGATCTTCTGCGCGGTGACTTCAAGGCGTACGAGTACGGCGGCGTGATCCTGCCGTTGATGGTGCTGCGCCGTCTGGAGTGCCTGTTGGAGTCGGCCCGCTCCGCCGTGCCGGGCTCCCGACGCCGGTCGAACCGGCTCTCCCTGATCTGGACCTCGCCGATTTTGGTCTTGACGGAGCAGCTTCAGCGGGACACTACCCCGGATCTGCGGACTCAGCGCAACTACACCGGGACGATTCGCCGCCATGGGCGTCCCGCTGAAGCTGCTCCGTGCAGCTCACAGGCCTGGACCCAGAGCAGCTTCAAGAGGACAGAACAACGAGGAACTCGCCGCGGCGCTTGCGTGGCTTGATGTGGCCGTAGAGCCGGTCGCGGCTCAGGTCATAGGCGGCCAGCAGGTGCCGCACCCCGTGGGGACGCGTGAAGGTCGCCCGCCGACGACGACGCGGCGTCGGGCCGCCCCCACTTTGGATGGCCCACTGGCGGCCGGGGTGGGGCTGGAGGTTGAGGGGGCCGAACTCGTCCACGCAGATGACCACCGCAGGGTCACGTCGGCGACGTCGCAGGTGCCGTCCATCAGCCCATACAGGTGCAAGACGCGGTCCTGTTTGCGCTGGTAGTCGGGATCGGTGGACTGCTTCCAGGTCTTCAACCGTTGAAACGAGACCCGCTCCTGGCGGAGCAGGGACCGCAGGCCCTCGTGGCTGATATCGTCGACCACCCTGTGGGTGCCGAAAACCTCGTCCATGCCCTTGACCTGCGGCTTCGCATCAGCGGCGGAAGTCAACAATGATCATGTGGGTGCCAGCTATTCGGTTCATGTCACGCGACCTGTACGTCCTTATGGATCAGCCCACCGAGTCGATCCCGTCGGCAACCCTTCCAGCCGGCGGGATGACCGGCGGTTCGGCGGACACAAACGGTAGGGTCTGCCCCAAAGCCCGGTGTGGGCGGTGGCCGTTGTAGTGGTCGGCCTACTCGGCCAGCACCGACCGCAGCTGCCGGCAGCCGAAGATCAGCAGCCGGTCCAGCAACTCCCGCCGGACGGTACTCACCCACCGCTCGGCGTAAGCGTTGGCTCGCAGCGCTCGTACCGGCGTGCGCAGCACCTTGATCGCCTCGGCCGCGAAGACGGCGTCGAACACGGCGGTGAACTTCGCGTCCCGATCCCGGAGGAGCAACCGGAACTGGCCGACGCCGTCCTCCAGGCCCATGAGCAAGTCGCGGGCCTGCTGGGTGGCCCCGTGGCAGAAATGCTGGCACATTCTGTGTGAGCTGCGGGTTCGCGCTAACGATCGCCTTGGTAGGGTGACGCACCTGCTTCCCCCATCCCACCTGCCAGAGGCGACTCGGTGCTTCCCAAACTCACCTACCTTGCGCTGTGCCGCACCATCCAACTGCTCGCCCTGCTGGCCCGCGGCGACGCTGTCAAGGACCTGGAGATCCTCGTGCTGCGCCACCAACTCGCCGTGCTGCGCCGCCAGGCCCCACGACCCAAGTTCGAGCCCACCGACCGCGCCCTGCTCGCCGCCGTCAGCCGGGCGATGCCACGGGCTCGCTGGTCGTGCTTCATCGTCAGACCCGAGACGCTGCTGCGCTCGCACCGCCGCCTGGTCGCCGACGTGTGGACCTACCCGCATCGCGGACGCGGGCGTCCGCCGCTCGACGAGCACCTGCAGCAGCTGATCGTCCGCCTGGCAACCGAGAACCCGCGCTGGGGCTACCAGAGGATCAAGGGCGAGCTGCTCGGCCTTAGCGTGACGCGCCACTCAAAGACAAAACCCAGCTCTACAGGGGGTTCGGGCTGCACCTGGTCTACCACCCCCGACCGAAACCTCGTCACCGCCAACGCCAATCCGGCGGGCTTGGAGGCCGGTGTACATGAGCTGTGTCGGAGGGGGGGACTTGAACCTTCCATACACTGGCATTCTGCGGGGCTGCGCTGCTGTTGGGTCGGTAGGCAACCTACGGGGGGAGGGGTCGTGCGTTTCAACGTCTTCTCGGTGACCGACCACGATCCGGACCAGCCGGTGGGATCCGCATGAGCGGCCAGCTGCCGATGTGGCACGAGGAGTACGGCAGCGGGGCACCGACCCTGCTGCTGCTCCACGGGCTCGGCGCAACCGGTGAGGTCTGGCGCGGCACCTGCGAGCTGGCCTCGGCGTGGCCGGGGACGCGCCTGCTCGTCGACCTTCCAGGCCACGGCCGCTCCGGGCACCTGGCCGCCTACTCCTACGATGCGCACGCACACCGACTCCAGACCCTGCTAGACGGGCGACCGGGCCCGGTGGTCGTGGCCGGGCACTCGATGGGCGGCTACATCGGCATCCTGCTGGCCAGCCAGCGCTGCGGCAGCGACGTGGCCGTGGTGGTGGGCCTCGGTATCAAGGTCCGCTGGAGCGACCAGGAGGTCGAGGGGCTACGGCGCCGAGCCGGCCAGCCCGTGCGCTGGTTCGAGACGCGGGAGGAGGCAGCCGTGCGCTACGTGCGCTCGGTCGGGCTCGACGGGGTCGTGGAGCCGAGCGGCCCGATCGTCTCGTCAGGCATCCGGGAGGTCAAGGGCCGCTGGCGCCTCGCCTTCGACCCGGCCGCCAACCAGGTCGGGCCGCCAGACATGAAGCCCTCGCTCCGCGAGGCCCGCGCCACCGTCATCCTGGCACGTGGAACCGGTGACCCTATGGTGAGTGCCGAGGACCTGGCGTCGCTTCCCATCAACACCCAGGAACTACCCGGACTCGGCCACAACGCACACGTGGAGGACCCGGCGACCCTGTGGCGGCTGATCGCCTCGGCATCCCGAGACGGAGGAATCCTCTAGGTCACTCCATCTCAGCGCCGATGCTACCGACCAGACGGTGCCAGAAATGACTCGAACGGTCCGCGGCGCCAGGTGAAATCAGCTCGACGGATGCTTCTGGCGACCTTGACGACATCGCCAAAGGGCCCGACGGAGGCGGTGAGCGGGCCACGACCCTCTACGATCTGCAGCCCGACCTGCAGGGTCCGCGCGAATGACCGTGAGGCGACGCAAAGGCGATGCACGCAGAGCGCGTTTCCTAGCGGCCATCCAGGAGCGGTTGGCGAGGGTCCCAGATGGTGCCGTCACGTTCGTCACGGCGTCTGCGGGCGATGGCCGAAAACGCTTCCAGGACAACGCGGTTGGCCAGGGCAGCCGTGATGCCCGCATGGTCGTAGGGCGGGCTGACCTCGACCACATCGATGCCGACAACCGGGAGCTCCAGGCAGACCCGGCGGACCGAGTCCAGCAGCTCGCGGGCGGACAGGCCGCCCGGCTCGGGGGTGCCGGTGCCGGGCGCGTGGCCAGGGTCGCAGACGTCGATGTCGACGGAAAGAAACACGCCGTCGCAGGCATCGGTCGCGATGGCGAATGCCTCGGTCAGGCACACCGGCAGGCCGCGAATGCCGATCTCGCTCATCTCGTAGGAGCGCATCTGCTGCTTGGCCATTCACTTGAGGGTTTCAGGGTCAGGCCAGTAGCCGCGCAGCCCGAGCTGGAGGAAGCGATCACCGCGCAACGCGCCGGACTCGATGGGGCGGCGCATGGCGCGCCATGCCCCCACAGGGAGCCGAACTCGATATCCCCGGTGTCGGCGTGCGCGTCGAAGTGGACCATCGAGACCCGACCCGCGCCGAGCACATCGGCCACGCCGGAGGGGTCAGCGAACGCGATGGCGTGGTCGCCGCCAAAGATCAGCGGGATCGCGCCAGTGGCGGTGATGCTGGCGACCGCAGCGCGCAGGTCGCTCAGCGACTTGGCAGCATCGCCGGAGAACAGCTCTACATCGCCGGCGTCGTAGACCCGCAGGTCCTGCAGGCCATCAGTACGCAACGCCAGGCTGGGACGGGAATCGTCATGGCCCAGGTAGTCGGTCGTACGGATGGCCTGCGGACCAAAGCGGCCCCGGGTCGATGCGTGGTACCACCGTCGAACGGGGCTCCAAGGATGACCACATCGGCGCCCGCATAGCTTGCCGGGTCGGTATGGTCACAGCGGGAGACGCCAAGAAAGGTGACATCTGGACCATATTGGGTTCCGTACCGAGCCATGGAACCCATCCTAGCCGCCCGCTGGATCTCCACACACCGCCGTACCGTCCGCGACGACGAACGGCTCCCCGACCACCACCAGACCATAGTCACCTGGGCGATGATCACCATCATGACCCGCGTCCTGGTGGCCTTCGTCTTGCACACCAGCACCATCCGGTCCGGGAAGCTGACCGCTCCGGTCGCTCCCGCAGCGCCGATGATCCCTCAGCTCAGATGGTGATGACCACCTTGCCGCGCGGGTGGCCCCGTTCCAGATACCGGAGCGCCTCGGGGGTCTCGGCCAGTGGGTAGGTTCGGTCGATGACAGGCGTGAGCTTGCCGGCCTCGATCAGCTCGCCGACGGTCCGCAGGTCCTCCTGCTTCACCTTCGCGTTCAGCCCGCACAGCTTCTGACCCACAAACAGCGACACCAGGGGCGCCCGCAGGGCCCCGCGCAAAAAGCCCCCGGTCCATGGCCCACCGCCGTCGCCGCCGACGATCACGAGGGTCCCCGTGCGGGTGAGGGCGCGGCGAAGTTGTGACAATGGTCGGCGGCCCGCCGTATCGACGATCACGTCCCAGCGTCGCTGGCCGTCGGTGAAATCCTCGCGCGTGTAGTCGATCACCTGCTCGGCGCCGGTCGACCGGACCAGGTCCAGCTTCGTTGTGCTGCACACGCCCGTGACCTCCGCGCCGAACGCCCTGGCAAGCTGCACCGCGAGCGAGCCCACCCCTCCGGCCGCCCCGATGATCAACACCTGCTGTCCCGGCCGCACCGCTGCTTTGTCGCGGAGGGCCTGGAGGGCGGTGACCCCGGAGATGGGAACCGCCGCGGCCTGCTCGCTGGTGAGTCTGGCCGGCTTGGGGACCAGCTTGTCCGGACGGGCGATGGCCAGCTCCGCAAACGAGCCCTCGACGATGCCCATCACCTCGTCGCCGGGCTGGAACCCGGTGACTGCCGAACCGACCGCCTCGACACGCCCCCCGAGGTCCCAGCCCCGGACGCCGACCTTCGGTTTGCGGAACCCGACCACGAGGCGCGCGAAGTACGGCAGTCCCGTC
>WNGQ01007210.1_pt1 | contig 28629 bp, 34 predicted proteins | sample 5407661 | NCBI WGS metagenome assembly WNGQ01 (sample SAMN13153382, study PRJNA577476) | soil metagenome | isolation source: 60 cm soil or saprolite under Garry oak tree replicate 2 | place: USA:California | collected 2016-06-15 | reverse complement strand
TGTAGGCGCCCATCGAGTGGCCGACCAGCACGGCCTCCGGGACGCCGAGGTCGTCGAGGATCGCGGCCAGGTCGTCGGCGTGCCGGGCGATGCCGTACGGCCCCGGCGCGTCGCGGCTGCCGGCCCGGCCGCGCAGGTCCGGCGCGAGCAGCGTCGCCCGCCGGTCGAGCAGCTCGGCCACCCGGCCCCAGGACAGCCCGTTGGCGGTGATGCCGTGCGCCGCGATCGCGACCGGCGCATCGGGTTCGGCGGCCCGCCAGATGTGCACGAGATGGTCACCAACTCGCATGGATTCCGTCATGCTCTCCTCCACCGTCGGCTCAGCCCGGCGAAGCCGGGTAGGTGTCGGCCCAGCCCGGCCAGCCCGCCGGGCAGGAAGAAGACCACCAGCACGAACAGCGCGCCGAGCAGAAACTGCGGCTGGGACAGCGGCAGCCGCAGCGCGGCGGGCAGGCCGGCGACGGCGGTCGACCCGGCCAGCCCGGCGAGGCGCTGGTCCAGATAGGTGTACAGGATCCCGCCGAGCAGCGCACCCCAGCGGCTGCCCGCCCCGCCCAGTACGGTCATCACCAGCAGCCCGACGCTGAACGCCGACGTGGTGATCTGCGGCGTCGACCCGCCGAGCAGGAGCAGGTGGACGACCCCGCCGGCGGTCGCGAGGAACGCGGACAGCACGTAGGACAGCAGCCGGAACCGGTACGGCGACAGCCCGAGCACGGTCACCCGCAGCTCGTTGTCGCCCAGTGCCCGCCAGACCCGGCCGGGTTCGGACCGGATCGACCAGTGCACCACGCCGACGACGACCACCAGGTAGGCCAGCGCGAGCCAGTACAGGTTGGCGGTGTTGGCCACGCCGGCGAACGGCGCGGGAATGTCCACAAGGGACAGTCCTTCCTCGCCGCCGGTGATCCGGGCGCTCAGCACGAGGATCGAACCGACCTGGGCGAAGGCCAGCGTCACCATCGCGAACGCGATCCCCCGTACCCGCAGGGCGACCGCGCCCAGCGCGAGCGGCAGCACCAGCCCGACCGCGGCGGCGCAGGCGAGCGCCACCGGCCATCCCAGGTGCAGCCGGGTCACCGCGATGTTGACCGTGTAGCTGCCCGCCGCCACATAGAGCGCGTGGCCGAACGACAGCAGCCCGGTGTGCCCGAACAGCAGGTCGTAGGTGACCGCGAAGCCCGCGAAGACCAGGCACAGGGCGAGCAGTTGCAGGGAGCCCGGGCTGTTGACCGGCCCGGGCAGCAGGCCGGGCAGGACCAGCGTGGTGAACGGCAGGGCGGCCAGCAGCGCCAGCCAGACGACGACCAGCGATCGCCTCATGCCGGCCGCCCCGCCAGGCCGCCGGGCCGGACCAGCAGTACGACCGCGAGCAGCAGTACGGCCGACGCCTCGCCGACCCCGGCGGCCGCGTAGTAGTTGGCGAACTGCTGGACCAGGCCGACCAGGGCTGCGGCGAGCGCCGACCCGATGACCGAGCCCATCCCGCCGATCACCACGACGATGAACGCGAACAGCAGCATGGTGCCGCCCAGGCCCGGGGTGATGCTGCCGAAGTAGGTCGCGGCGAGCCCGCCGGCCAGGGCCGCGGCCGCGCCGCCGATCGCGAAGACCAGCGTGAACGCGATCCGGACGTCGATGCCCAGCGCGGTCACCATCGACCGGTCCTCGACTCCGGCGCGCACCACCAGACCGTACCGGCTGCGGCGCAGGAACAGCAGCAGCGCGGCGAGTACCGCGAGCGCCGCGCCGATGAGCAGGAACCGGTCGTTCGGCACGGTCGCGCCGAGCAGGTGCGTGGTACCCGCTGCCCAGCGGGGCTTGGCGACCGGTACCGGGTCGGTGCCCCACACCGCCGAAAGGAGCGCGATCCCGGCGGCGGCCAGGCCGACGGTGACCAGGACCTGGCGCATCGGCCGGCCGTACAGCGGCCGGATCATGGTCAGCTCGACGAGGACCGCGAGCACCGCACCGGCGGCGACGCCACACCCGACCGCGGCCGGGTAGGGCAGGTGCCGCCCGGTCCACCACGTGCCGTACGCGCCGACGGCGAGGAACAGCCCGTGCGCGAAGTTCAGCACGCCGGCCAGGCCGAAGATGAGCGACAGCCCGGAGGCGACGAGGAAGTACAGCGCGCCGAGCCCGAGCCCGGTCAGCGTCAACAGCACGAGGGTGCTCATGCGCCCACCCCGAGAAGCGTGCGCAGCCGGTCCGGCGAGGACGGCAGCGAACCGGTGTGCACCACCCGGCCCTGGTCGAGCACGACGACCCGGTCGGTGAGCCGCCGTACCACGGCGAGGTTCTGCTCGACGAGCAGGGTCGGTACCGTGGCCGCGGCCCGTTGCAGCACGGCCGCCACCTCCGTGACGACCCGCGGCGCGAGACCCTTGGTCGGCTCGTCGACCAGGAGCATCCGGTTGTCGTTGAGCAGCGCGCGGGCCAGCGCGAGCATCTGCTGCTGCCCGCCGGACAGCGTGCCGGCCCGCTGGGCGGCGCGGGTACGCAGCTCGGGGAACAGCTCGTACACGAGGTCGTAGAGCGGGCGGCGGTCCCGCTCGGCCAGGCGCAGGTTCGCAGCGACCGTCAGCCCCGCGAACACGCCCCGGTCCTCGGGTGCGTACCCGATCCGCTGCCGCACGATCCGGTGCGTGCGCAGCTCGGTCAGTTCGGTACCGGCGAACCGGACCGAGCCGGTGCGCGGTACCAGCCCGAGAACGGCGCGCAGCGTGGTGGTCTTACCGGCGCCGTTGCGGCCGAGCAGCGCGGTGACGCCGGATGCCGGTACCGCGAAGCTCACGCCCTGCAGGAGGTGCGAACCGCCGATCCGCACATCGAGGTCCTCGACGACCAGCAGCTCTTTCACAGCGGCTCGCCGAGGTAGGCGTCCTGCACCGTGGGGTCGGCCATCACCCGCTCCGGTGTGTCGATGGCCAGCAGGGCACCGTGGTGCATGACCGCCACCCGGTCGGCGAGGTCGAGCAGGACGCCCATGTGGTGCTCCACCATCAGGACGGTCCGGCGCAGACCGCGGATCACCTCGGCCAGCGCCGGTACGTCGGCGGCGCCCAGCCCGGCCATCGGCTCGTCGAGCAGGATCACCCGCGGGTCGGTGGCGAGCAGGATCGCCACCTCCAGCTTGCGCTTGTCGCCGTGGGAGAGGAAGCCGGCCGGCGTGTCGGCCCGGGGGGTGAGGCCGACCTCGTCCAGCGCCTCGCCAGCCGCCGCCCGTGCGGCGTGGGAGGCGTCGGCGCGCCGGTACAGCCGCAGGCACGAGCCCAGGTGCGCGGCCGCGGCCAGCCGCACGTTCTCCGCCACGGTCAGCTCTCCGAAGACGCTGGAGGTCTGGAACGTGCGGCCGAGGCCGCGCCGGGCCCTGCGGTGCGCCGGCTCCCGGGTCACGTCGGCGCCGTCGAGCATGATCCGCCCGGCGCTCGCCGGTACCAGCCCGGAGATCAGGTTGAACAGCGAGGTCTTGCCGGCCCCGTTGGGCCCGATCAGGGCCAGGAACTCACCGTCGGTCACCTCGAAGGTCACGCCGGCGACGATCGACACGCCGCCGGCGCGCCAGGCGAGGTCGCGCACCGCGAGGACGGTACCGGTCATTTCTTCGGGGCGACCGGCGGCGCCACGGCGTCGGCGGCGAGGGTCTTGATCAGCTCCGCCTTGGGGCTGGACCCACCGATCAGCCGGGCCTGGAACATCGGCTGCAGCAGCGCGTGGTCCTCGGCGCGGATGGCGAGCGCGCCCTTGACCCCGTCGAAGTGCCAGCCCTCCAGGGCCTTGACCATCGCGTCGGGGTCGTCGCCGCCCGATTCGGCGGCGTGCGTCACCATCTGCGCGGCGGTGAACCCGTCGACGGTGAACAGGTCAACCGTCCCGCCGGCCCGGGTGACCCGCTCGGTCATCGCCTTCTCCACGTCGGTGCGGCCGGCGCCGGCGAAGTAGTGCGCGAGGAAGCTGATCTTCCCGGCCACCGGGCCGTAGGCGCTCCAGGTGGGGGCGATGTCCAGCCCGGTCACCACCGTGGTCACGTCGAACACGCCCTGCTGGCCCAGCGCCGTCCACATCGCCTGTGCCGTGGTACCGGCCCATGCGACGAACAGCAGGTTCGGCCGGGCCTCGTGCGCCTTGGTCGCGAACGGGGTGACGTCGGTGGCGCTGACCGGTACCAGCAGCGGCTCCACGCTCGCCCCGGCCCCGCCGATGACCGCCTTGACCGCCGCGAGGTTGGCCTGCCCGAACGCGCTGTCCTGAGCGAGCACGGTCACCTTCCTGCCGGTGACGTTGCCGATCTGCGCTGCCGCGGTCCGGATGTCCTGCCAGGTCTGCCGGCCCGACCGGAAGGTGTACCGGCCGGCGCCGGTGATCGCGTCGGTGGCCGCCGGCCCGGACACGAACAGCACCTTGTTCTGCTCGGCGAGCGGTGCGAGCTGCACGGCGACGCCGGACGCCGTGGAACCGGCGATCACCTTGTACCCCTTGCCGATCAGGTCCTTGGCACCGGCCACCGCCTTCGCGGCGTCGCCGGCATCGTCGACCTCGACGTACTCGACCGGCCGGGAGCCGACCTTGTTCGTACCCTTGGTGGCGTAGTCGAGGCCGGCCTTGAACCCCTCCAGGTACTCCTTGCCGTACGAGGCGAGCGGGCCGGACTTCGAGTACACCAGGCCGACCCGGACCGGCGCGGTGTGGCCGCCGCCCGCGGCCTGCTTGGGGCTGCCGCAACCGGCGGCGAGGACAGCGGTCAGTGCGATCAGCCCGACGACGAAACCCTTGCGCCGCATGCGACCCATCTCCCTACAGCGGCTCGGCACACTGTTGCGGCCAGGTTAGGAACGGCTGTGCGCGCCCGACACGTGGCCGCGCACCACAGTTGGCGGGCGGGGCGTGTGGGGACGGCCTACTTCAACCGGTACAGGCGCAGGGCGAGCTGAAGCTCCAGAGCCCGCTCGGGGCGCTGCCACTCCGGGCCGAGCAGGCTGGCCAGCCGGGCCAGCCGCTGGCTGACCGTGTTGACGTGCACGTGCAGCACGTCGGCCGCGCGGGCCGGGCTGCCGCCGGCGTCGAAGTACGCCTCCAGCGTGTGTCGCAGCGTGGTGCCGTGCCGGGTGTCGTAGTCCAGCACCGGGCCGAGCGCGGAGTGCACGTACCCCTCGATGTCGCGCTCCCCGGACCCCATCAGCAGTCCGACGAACCCGAGGTCGGCGCGGCTGGCACCGGTACCGGTGCGGTCGAGCGCGAGCAGCGCCGCGGCGCACCGCTGCGCTTCCCGGTACGCCGGGGCGACCTCGTCCGGGCCGCGGACGGGTCCGGCAGCGCCTACGGTGACCGGTACCCCCGCCGCCGCGCCGGCCTCGCGCGCGAGCTGCCGGGCCAGCGCACCGGGATCCGCTCCGGGTACCAGCAGCACCCCCGCGCCGTCGCGGTAGGCGGCGAGCCCGCCGCGGTGGGCTGCCTGCCCGGCCGCCCATGCGGTCAGCCACCGCCGCAGCTCCGGCCGGCCGCCCAGGACCAGCATCGCGTGCGCCTCCGTCAGGTCGACGCCGAGCCGGCGGGCCCGCTCGCGCACGGTCTGCGGATCCTCGACCGGCCGGGTCACCAGGTCCTCCAACAGCTCGCCGCGCACCCGGCTCTCGGCGTCGGCGAGGCTGCGCCGGGACACCAGGAGCAGCGCGGTGACGACTGCGGCGCGCTCCAGGATCCGCACATCGGCCTCGGCCGGTACCTCGGCGGCGCGCAGCACCAGCGTGCACAGCGGCTGCCCACCGGCCCCGACGGCGCTGGCCCACAGGTCCCCCCGGTGTACCGCGCGGCCCGCCGCCCAGGCCGCGGCCGCGGTATCGGCGACGGCGTCCGGGGGCTCCGCGCCGCCCGGAGCGCCGCCCGGAGCGCCGCCCGGAGCGCCGCCCGGGGCGCCGACCGTGGCGCTGCCCGGGGCGCCGTCCGTGGCGCCGACCGTGACCAGGGCCCGCCCGTCGCCGTCGAGCACCCACAGCGCCCCGGGCAGCAGCTCGACCACGCTGGTCGCGAGCTCGGCCACGTCGCCGCCGCGCAGTACCAGCTCGGCCATCCGGTCGTGCGCCTCGGCGGCCCGCTCGACCGACGCGCTGTGCTCGCGGATCAGCCGGTTGGCGGAGCTGAGCTCGGCCAGGGCCGCCCGGGTCTCGGCCAGCAGCCGGGCGTTGTCGATCGCCACGGCGGCATGCGCGGCCAGCGAGCCGAGCAGGGTCACCTCCTCCCGCGAGAACGGGCGGGCACTGCGGTTCGCGGCGAACAGCACGCCGACGATCCGGCTGCCCAGGCGCATCGGTACCCCGAGGATGGCGACGATGCCCTCCTCCGCCACAGCGGCGTCGATCTCGATGGTGTGCTGGAATCGGGTGTCCCCCGGATAGCTCGCGGTGACGTACGGCGTCGCGGTCTGCGCCACGAGCCCGCCGAGGCCGGCTCCCATCGGCAGCCGCAGGTGCTGGAACTGCGCCGAGACCGAGCCGTCGGTGACCCGCATGTAGGTGTCGCCGCGCTCCTCGTCGCGCAGGGTCATGTAGGTGACGTCGGTACCGAGCAGCTTGCGCGCCCGGCGCACGATCGCCTCCAGGACCGCGTCGAGGTCGTGCAGCGTCGCCAGGTCGGAGATGGTCTCGACGAGGGCGGACAGCTCCGACTCGCGGCGCCGCCGCCGTTCCAGCAGGGCCCGCACCCGCAGGGCCACCACGCGCGTGCGGTCCAGCTCGTCGAGGAGTTCGGTCGGGGCGCCCGCGGCGCGCGCCTCCAGCCCGGGCCGGTCGAACTCGACCGCCGCCGCCTCCCGGGCGAGCAGGTCGAGGAAGGCCGCCTCCGCGGCGGCGTTCAGTGCGCGCTCCACCCGCCGTCCATCATGATCGATTCGCCGGTGATGAACGCGGCGTCCGGCCCGCACAGGTACACCACCAGCTCGGCCACCTCGGCCGGCTCGATGAGCCGCTTGATCGCGGCCGGGGCCAGCATCACCTTCTCGACGACCTCGCTCTCCGGGATGCCGTGCGCCGCCGCCTGCGCGGCGATCTGCCGCTCCACCAGCGGGGTACGCACATAGGCCGGGTTCACGCAGTTGGACGTTACCCCGTGCGCGGCGCCCTCCAGCGCGACGACCTTCGACAGTCCTTCGAGGCCGTGCTTGGCCGCCACGTAGGCGACCTTGTACTCCGAGGCCCGTACCCCGTGTACCGACGAGATGTTGACGATCCGGCCCCAGCCCCGCGCGTACATGCCCGGCAGGCACTGCCGGACCAGCCGGAACGGTGCCTCCAGCATCAGCCGCAGCATCGCCGAGAACGTCTCCGGTGGGAACTCCTCGATCGGCGCGACGTGCTGCACCCCGGCGTTGTTGACCAGGATGTCGGCGTCGAGGTCGAGCCGGTCGACCGCCGCGAGGTCGGCCAGATCCACCCCGATGGCCCGGCCGTCGACCTGCGCGGCCACCTCCTTGGCGGCCGCCTCCTCGCGGTCGAGCACCACGACCGCGGCGCCGGCCTCCGCGAGCCGGACCGCACAGGCCCGGCCGATCCCGCTGGCGCCGCCGGTCACGACGGCGGTCCGTCCGGTCAGGTCCGTCATGAGGCCCCCTTTCTGACGAGCGCGTCAGGTCGCGGCGCGGGCTCCGGCCGTCGGGCCGGCCGGTCCCGGCGGGGCCGCCGGAGGCGCGCGAGCCACGCCGCCGCCGTTCCCCACAACCCCTTGCGGAACACCAGCACGACCACCACGAAGACGGTCCCGGTGACGATGCCGGTACCTTCGAAGCCGGCGGTGGCGAGGAAGTCCTCCAATTGCACCACGAGCGCGGCACCAAGTAACCCGCCCCAGAGCGTGCCGATCCCGCCGAGCACGACCATCAGCACCGCGGTACCCGACGTGGTCCAGTGCAGGTCGTCCAGGGACGCGAAGCCGTGCCCGACGGCGTGCACCCCGCCGGCGAGCCCGGCCAGGGTCGCCGAGAGCACGAACGCGAGCAGCTTGTACCGCGCCACCGGGTACCCCAGCGCCCGGGCCCGGGCCGGGTTGTGGCGGATGGCCACGAGTACCCGCCCGAACGGCGAGTGCACGATCCGCCAGGCGACCGCGATGCCGGCCAGGATCAGCGGCAGGGCCGCGTAGTAGAAGAACGAGCTGGGCGAAGGCGAGGGTGACCATGGCGAAGTAGATGCCGGTGCGCTTGACCGCGAGGTACCCGACCGGCACCGCGATCACCCCGGCGACCAGCGCGCCGAACAGCACCGCGACCGGGAACGGTACCGGCGTGTGCAGCGCGAGCAGCCCGGCCGCGTACCCGGCGGTACCCCAGAAGGCCGCGTGCCCGAACGACAGCAGCCCGGTGTACCCGACGAGCAGGTCCAGCGCCACCGCGAGCAACGCCCAGGCCGCGATGTCCAGCGCGACCGGCGGGTACACCAGCCACGGCAGCGCCACCGCGACCGCGAGCCCGACGGCCAGGAGCAGCGCCCGCTTCATGTCCGAACCTCCTGGTTCGCTCCGCGAGGCGCTTTGGTGCGCCGTCTTCCCTCGTCGCTTCGCTCGTCAGTCCAGACGCCGCCGCGCCTCGCTGCACTCACGTACGGGCCTCCTCCCGGCCGAACAGGCCGGACGGGCGCCACAGCAGCACCGCGGCCATGAGCACGAACACCAGCGTCTGCGACAGCGCCGGCAGGTAAAGGTTGCACAGCGCGGAGGCGACGCCGATGCCGAAGCCGGCCAGCACCGAACCGGGGATCGAGCCCAGCCCGCCGATGACGACGACTGCGAACACGGTGATGATCAGATCGGCACCCATCAACGGGTTGACCGCGCGCATCGGTGCCGCGAGGACGCCGGCCAGCCCGGCCAGGGCGGCGCCGAAGCCGAACACGGGAGTGACCCAGCGCCCGACGTCGACGCCCAGCGCGCGGGTCAGCTCCGGCCGCTCGGTCGCCGCGCGGACCACCATGCCGACCCGGGTCCGGGTCAGCACGTACCACACCCCGGCGCAGACCACCGCCGAGGCGGCGAGCACGAAGACCTGGTAGGCGGGGTAGTCGAACAGGCCCAGCGGTACCGCGTGGCGCAGCGCCGCCGGCACCGGGTACGGCTGGGAGGCGATCCCGAACTCCCGCTTGACGAGGTCCTGCAGCACCAGCGTGAGGCCGAAGGTCAGCAGGAAGTTGTAGAGCGGGTCCAGCGCGGTGAGCCGGTGGATCAGCAGCCGCTCCAGCAGCATGCCGAACAGGCCCAGCGCCAGCGGGACCACGGCCAGCGCCGCCCAGAACGGCACGCCCGCATCGGTCAGCAGGACGTAGGCGCCGAACGCCCCGAGCATGTAGAACGCGCCGTGCGCGAAGTTGACCACGCCGAGCACGCCGAAGATGACCGACAGGCCGATCGCCAGCAGCGCGAGGAACGCGCCGCCGACGAGGCCGTTGAAGCACTGTTGCAGGAAGCTGACCACGGAGCGCCTCAGCCCAGCTTGCAGCCGGCGGCCGCGCTGTCGGCGACCGGCCGGAACGCCTCGGCGGCCGGGATCGTCCGCAGGATCTTCTCGTAGTCCCAGTCCTCGGTGACCTGCGCGCTCGGCTTGACTTCCGCGAGGTACACGTCGTGCACCACCTGGTGGTCCGCCGCCCGGATGGTCGCGTTGCGGGCGAACACGTCGTCGAACGTGTGCCCCTCCAGCTGCTTGACCACCGCGTCGGACGAGTCGGTACCGGCCCGCTGCACGGCTTCCAGGTACTGCGTGGCGGCCGAGTAGTTGCCGGCGTGCGCGAAGCTCGGGCGGCTGTGGGCATGCGCGAGGAACTTGTCGGCCCACTCCCGGCTGCGCGGGTCCAGGTTCCAGTACCAGGCGTCGGTGAAGGTGGTACCGGCAAAGGCGTCCGGCCCGAGCGAGCGGATGTCGGTGATGAACATCAGCCCGACCGAGAGCTTGATGCCCTTGTCCCGCAGCTTGAACTCGTTGTACTGCTTGACCAGGTTGACCAGGTCGCCGCCGGCCTGCATGGTGCCCAGCACGTCCGGCTTGGGGGACAGGCTCGGCGCCTTGAGCAGGAACGTGGCGAAGTTGTCGTTGGGGAACGGGGTCGGATCTTTGGCGATCACGGTACCGCCGGCCGCCTGGATCGCCGCCGTGAACGACTTCTGCATGTCCTGCCCGAAGGCGTAGTCCGGGTACACCAGGTACCATTTGTGCCCGCCCTGCCTGGTCACCGTGGTACCGGTACCGTGCGCGAGCATGTAGGTGTCGTAGGCGTAGTGGAAGGTGTAGCGGTTGCACGCCTTGCCGGTCAGGTCGGTGGTGGCCGCGCCGACGTTGAGGTACAGGCGCTTGCGCTGGTTGGCCACGGTCGCGACCGCCAGCGCCGCCGAGGAGGTCGGCACGTCGAGGATGACGTCGGCACCCTGCCGGTCGTAGAGCTCCTGCGCCTTGGCGTTGGCGATCTCCGGCTTGTTCTGGTGGTCCGCGGTGACGACCTCGATGTTCTTCGTGACCGCTTTGTCGCCGTACCGGGCCTTGAAGTCCTCGACGGCCATCTTGACCGCCTCGACCGAGTTCTTCCCGGACAGGTCGCTGTAGACGCCGGACTGGTCGTTGAGCACGGCGAGTACGATCTTGTCGTCGGAGATCTTCCCGCCGGCCGCCCGCGGGCCGCCGCAGCCGGCGACCGCGAACGCCAGGGCCAGCACCACGATGCCCGCTTTGCGCATTGCTTCTCCTTCTAGATTCCCAGCTAGATTCCCAGGTACGCGAGCAGTTCCCGCTCGCGGAGCTTGACCTCGGCGTTGTCCAGGACGTCGACCACCCGGCCCTCGGCGAGCAGGTAGTGCCGGTCCGCGACCGAGGTGGCGAAGTGCAGGTTCTGCTCGATCAGCAGGACCGCGATCCCGTGCTCCTTGGCGGTGCGCAGGAGGTCGCGGATCTGCTGGACCAGCAGCGGCGACAGGCCCTCGGTGGGCTCGTCGCACAGCAGCAGCCGGGCGCCGGTGCGCAGGACCCGGGCCAGGGCGAGCATCTGCTGCTCGCCGCCGGACAGTGTGGTACCGGCGAACCGGCGCCGCGCGTGCAGCACCGGGAACGTCTCGTAGATCCGGGAAAGCGGCCACGGGTCCGGCCCGGTCGGGCGGGGGAGCCGCAGGTGCTCCTCGACGGTCAGGCTGGCGTAGACGCCGCGATCGTCGGGTACCCACCCGATCCCGGCGGCGGCCCGCCGGTGCGCCGGTAGCGTGGCGAGATCGCGGTCGCGGTAGGTCACGGCTCCGCGCTGCTGCCGGTGCAGCCCCATGACACAGCGGAGCAGCGTGGTCTTGCCGGCGCCGTTGCGCCCGACCAGGGTCACGATCGTCCCCGCATCCACGTCGAGGGACACCTCGCGCAGCACCCGCGCCTCGCCGTACCACGCCGACAGCTCACGGATGGTCAACATCGGGCTCTCCCAGGTATGCGGTGACCACGCGCGGATCCGCCCGGACCTCGGCGTAGCCGCCCTCGGCGATGACCCGCCCCTGCTGGAGCACGGTCACCGTGTCGGCCAGGTCGCCGACCACCCGCATGTTGTGCTCGACGAGGACGACCGTGCGGCCCTCGCCGGCCCGGCGGACCAGCGCGACCGTGCGGTCCACGTCCTCGGCGCCCATCCCGGCGGTCGGCTCGTCCAGGAGCAGTACCCGCGGGTCGAGCGCGAGCGCCACGGCCAGCTCCAGGGCACGCTTGCGCCCGTACGCCAGCGCGTCGGCGCGGTGCTCGGCGACCTCGGCCAGCCCGACCTCACCGAGCAGGTCCAGCGCCCGGTCGCGGTACCGGTGCAGCCGCCGGTCCGAGCGCCAGAACCGCCACCCCAGGCCGGTACCGGCGGCGAGCGCCAGCTCCACGTGCTCGCGCGCGGTCAGCGCCGGGAACAGGCTGGTGATCTGGAACGACCGGGCGACCCCGAGCCGGGCGATCCGCTCCGGCGGCAGCCCGGTCACGTCCCGCCCGGCCAGCTCCACCCGCCCGGCCGACGGCGCGACCACGCCGCTCAGCACGTTGAACAGCGTCGTCTTGCCCGCGCCGTTCGGCCCGACCAGCGCGTGCACGCTGCCCTCCGCGACCCGCAGGTCGACGTCGTCGACCGCGACGAACCCGCGGAACTCCTTGCGCAGCCCGTGGGTGCAAAGCATCGCCGGCACGCCGTCCTCCGATCCTGTGACGCCGAACACTAGGTGGGCTGGAGACACCCGGCCATGTGTACCAGGCACACACGGGGCGGGCAAGACATGCGGGTCGCCGCTATTGGAGGAACTCCCATCCCATACATCCCGGCCGGGTCCGGCTGTGTTGGCTTACGGTCGGCGGATGGCGACCGACTCGTACCGCGGTCCGTTCTCCGGCGACGTGACCCAAGCCATCAACCCGTGGTCGTGGTGGATCCGGGGCACCCAGCAGGCCGGGTTCATCAACATCAACACCAGCCGGACCGACAACCCCGAGCTGGAGCGCCGCATCGTCGAGAACGTGGCAAGCTACGGCCGGCAGCTCGGCCGGATCGTCGAGGCGTTGCAGGTCGTGGTGGCCCACCTGCCGGCCGAGGGGCTGGCGCCGGAGGAGCGCGACGCGCTGCGCTCGTTCACCGGGATGGCCGAGCAGATCGCCGCGGTCAAGGACGCGGCCGCAGCGGCGCCGCCGACGGTCGCGAAGCTGGACCGGTTCATCGCCGACATCGAGGCGCTGCGGTCGAGCGAGCCGGACCGGTACCGCGACCTGGTGGACCGGATCCGCGACGCGTTCCCGCCGGAGCCGCCGCCGGCGGCGGCGCAGCGGGATTAGCCTCTGGGGGTGATCCGCAACCGGGTGGTGGTCTCCGGCCGGGTCCAGGGCGTGTTCTTCCGCGACACGTGCTGGCGCATCGCGGCCGCGCACGGCGTGACCGGGTGGGTCCGCAACCTGCCCGACGGCCGGGTCGAGGCGGTCTTCGAGGGAGCGGCCGACGACGTCCACCGGCTCGTCGACTGGATGCGCCACGGCCCGGACACGGCCGTCGTCACGGAGGTCGCGGTACAGGCCGAGCCGCCGGAGGGGTTGCGCACGTTCGCGATCAGGTGACCGGCCCGGAATCCTTGGCGGGCAGCAGATGCATCACCCGGGGTACCGCCTCGGCCAGCGCCCGCACCCGCTGCTCCAGCGCCTCGTCGGCGCCGGTCAGCCGCCCGCTGTGCTGGCGCAGGTGCTCGTCCCAGGTGGGTACCACGTACACCTCCACGAGCTGGTCGGGTACCTCGCCGGCCCGGAAGACGCCCCACTGCACCGCGCCGGTGCGCATCCGGGACCGGCGCAGCAGCCGCATCTCGTCGAGGAAGGCGGCCTCGTTGTCCGGCTTGACGAGGTAGGTCACCTCGATGACGACCGGGCCGGCGGTCGGCTCCGGCTCGACCGCGAGATCGGGCTCCGGCCAGTACACGGCCGGCTCCCGGTCCAGGTGCCGGGTGTCGAGCAGCGGCCAGAGCCGCACGGTGGCCGCGCCCGCGGCGGTACCGGCGGCGGCGATGAGGAACGCGGTGACCAGCCCGACCCGCTCGGCGACCAGCCCCCAGCCGAGCGCGCCGAGCCCCTGCCCGCCGAAGAACACGGTCTGGTACGTGCCCAGGCCGCGCGCCCGTACCCAGCGCGGCAGGAACAGCTGCACGTCCGCGGCGATGTTGGACAGCACGGCCATCCACGCGGTACCGGCGGGTACCAGCGCGAGGGCGGCCACCGCCGGTACCCGCACCAGCGCGACCACGGCGAGCACGAGCGCGTAGGTCAGGCTCGCCGCCACCAGCATCTGGTTGTCCGACAGCGCGGCACGCAGCTTCGGCATCACCAGCGCACCGAGGATCGCGCCCGCCCCGAGCGCGGCCAGCAGCAGCCCGTACCCGCCGGCGCCCATCCCCAGCCGGCGGCTGGCCAGCAGCGGCAGCAGCGCCCACAGCGCCACCCCGGGCACGATGAACAGGCACAGGCGCAGCAGGAACCGGCGCACCACCAGCGAGTGCCGCACGTACCGGCCGCCCGCGCGCAGTGCCGCCACGAACGGCTCGGGCAGCGCGGCGTCCTCCGGCGGCCGGCGGTGCCACAGGAACAGGACCACGGCAAAGGCCAGGAACGTGACCGCGTTGATCCCGAACACCGCGGCCACCCCGACCCGGGCCACGAGGACGCCGGCCACGGCCGGACCGACCGCGCGGGCGAGGTTCATGCTGATCGCGCCGAGCGCGGCGGCCGACGGGATCTGGTTCCGGGGCACCAGCTCGGGGATGATCGCCAGGTACGTGGGACTCGTCATCGCCATCCCGCAGCCCAGCGCGAAGGTCAGGGTCAGCAGCAGCGCGGGCGTCATCTCGCCGGCCAGGGTCAGCGCGGTCAGCACGACGCCGACGGCGAGCTGGAAGAGCTGGACCCAGATCAGCAGCCGGCGCCGGTCGAACGAGTCGGCCAGTACCCCCGCGGGTACCGCCAGCAGCAGCACCGGCAGCATGCCGGCGGTCTGCACCAGGGACACCAGGGTCGCCGCGTTCGGTTTGTCAACCAGCAGCCACTGGGCGCCGACGGTCTGCATCCAGGTGCCCACCTGGCTGCCCAGGACCGCGAGCCACAGCACCCGGAAGACGCCGATGCGCAGCGGCGTCCAGGTCGACGGGCCAGGGCCGGTTGCGGTGGCCATCCACCCAGTCTCCCAGGCTCCCCCGCGCTCAGCCGCGGTGTACGACGAGATCGATCATGTACCGGGTGTCCTCGCCCGGCCGGCCGAAGTCGCTGACCTCGACGGCGGAGCGGGCCGGCCGGTGCGGACCGAAGTACTCCGTCCAGACCTCGTTGAACACGGGGCGGTCCCGGCGCAGGTGGCGCGCGAAGATGCCGGCCCGCACGACGTCCTCGCGCCGGGCGCCGGCCGCGGTGAGGATCGCGTCGAGGTTCGCGAAGAGCCGCTCCGCCTCGGCCCGCGGGTCCTCGGGCCGGAAACCCGTTTCCGGATCGGTACCGAAGAGCGCCGACACGTAGATCCACCCGTCCACCTCGACCGCCTGAGGTACCGGCCCGGTGTGGCTGGGCGCCGCCCCGGTATGGATCACCTTCACCGGCCGTACACCTCGATCGTGCCCAGCCCGTCCAGCTCGGCGGTGACCGACACGCCCGGCACCAGCGGTACCGGCTCGGTCAGCCCACCGGAGAAGATCAGCATGCCGGCTTCCAGTTTCTGGTCCCGGGCGGCCAGCCGGTTGGCCAGCCAGGCGACCGCTTCGGCCGGGTGGCCCATCGTGGCCGCACCGGCCGCTGTCGCGGCCACCTCGCCGTTGACCCGCAGGACGCAGCCCAGCAACCGCAGGTCCGGCAGGCCGGCCGGGGGTACCGCCTGCGGCCCCAGCAGGAACAGCCCGGCGCTGGCGTTGTCGGCGATGACGTCGGGCAGGGTGAACCGGAAGTCGGTGTAGCGCGAGTCGAGCACGTCGATCGCGGCGAACACCGCCTCGGTGGCGGCGAGTACCCCGGTCACCGTGGCCGGCGTGGTCACCCCCCGGCCGAGCAGGAACGCGATCTCCGGCTCCACCCGCGGGTGGATCAGGCTGCCCAGGTCGACCGGCTCGGCGTGCGGGGCGAGCATGCCGCTGGTGACCCAGCCGTACAGCGGCGCGTCCACCTTCATCACCCGCTGCTTGACCTTGCTGGTCAGCCCGAGCTTCGCCCCGACCAGGCGCTCGCCGGCCGCGAGCCGGGTCTGCACCCCGGCCCATTGCGCGGCGTAGGCGGTCTCCTCGTCGATATCGGGGTGGCTGTCGGTGAACGGCGCCAGGTCGCGGCGCTCACGGCGGGCCGCGTCCAGCTCGGCGGCGATCTCAGCAGCGTCAAGCATGGTCCGACCGTGGCCCCCTTCGCGGGCCGGTGGCAACGGCTGCTTCCACCCAGTGGGTCAGGCGTACTCGTCGAGGACCCGGTCGGACAGCTCGGGCCAGCACTGTGCGGCCCAGTCGCCGAACTGGCGGTCGGTGAGGCAGGCGCAGGCGAGGCCGGCCGCCGGATCGACCCAGAGGAACGATCCGGACTGCCCGAAATGGCCGAAGGTACCCGGCGAGTTGCGCCGGCCGGTCCAGTGTGGCTGCTTGTGGTCGCGGATCTCGACGCCCAGGCCCCAGTCGTTCGGCTCCTGCCGGCCGAAGCCGGGCAGCACACCGACCAGGCCGGGGAAGGCGGTCCGGGTCGCCTCGGGCATGAGGTCGGGTACCAGGGTCGGCGCGAGCAGTTCGCGACCCAGCGCGGCCAGGTCGCCGACCGGACCGACGGCGCCGGCCGCCGCGGTACCGGCCAGGCGGGTACCGGACATGCCGAGCGGATCGAGCACCGATGCCTGCAGGTGCGCCGCGAACGGGGTACCGGTCCGGCGCGCGACGTGGTCGGCGAGTAGCTCGAAGCCGCGGTTGGAGTAGATCCGCCGCCGGCCCGGCGCGCTGAACACCGTGTCGTCGTCGGGGGCGATCCCGGAGGCGTGCGCGAGCAGATGCCGGACCGTCGACCCGGGTGGCCCGGCCGGCTCGGCCAGCTCGACGGCGCCCGCGTCGACGGCGACCAGGACGGCCAGCGCGGTCAGCGGCTTGGTCACCGAGGCCCACGGCAGGGGAACGTCCGGCCCGGCCGACGCGATCACGCCGGACCCGTCCACCACCGCCACCGCGGCCGTGTCCACCGGCCAGTCCTTCAGCACGTCCAGAGCCGTCATGACCCCACCGTAGGCGTTGGGGCTTCCAGGCAGTGGAAGCGTCCCTCCCGGTACCGGGGCACCGCGCCCAGCCTGGGTGCCGTGGCGGTGCAGAAGGCGGTGGAGCTGACGGGTACCGGCAACACCATCGAAGACGCGATCGGCGAGGCGATCGACCGGGCCGGGCTGACCCTGGAAGGCGTCACCGGGTTCGAGGTGCAACACCTGTCCGGTGCGCTGGACGGCGCCCGGATCACCTACGAGGTCCAGCTGCGCGTGTGGTTCACGCTGCGCGAGCGGATGCACGGCTGAGCCCGCGATGCTCGACGGTGTCACCCGGATGCCGCTGCCGGTGGGCCTGCACCGCATCGAGACGGTCAACGTGTACGCGCTGGCCGACGGCGACCGGGTCACCCTCGTCGACTGCGGCCTGTGGCGCGCCGACGCCGGCGGCGACAGCCTCGCCGCGCTCGAAGCCGGGCTGCACACGGCCGGGTACGACGTGCGCGACGTGTCGCGCATCGTGGTGACCCACGCGCACATCGACCACTACGGCCTGGCCGGCCGGCTGATCGAGCTGACCGGGGCGCAACTGTGGATGCACGCGCTGACCGACCTGGACTGCGAGAAGTACCGGCACCCGGACACGGCGATGGCGCGCCGCCGGGACATGTACGCCGACCACGGGCTGCCCGAGGCGGACTGGGCCACCGTCGCCTACGGCCTCGCGGACTGGCTGCCGTACCTGCACTCGGTCGTCGAGGCGTCGAACCGGCTGCGCGGCGGCGAGAAGGTACCGATCGGCGGCCGGGACTGGGAGGTGATCCACACGCCGGGCCACTCGGTCGGCCACATCTGCCTCTGGTCACCCGACCTCAGCGCGCTGTTCTCCGGCGACCACCTGCTGCCCGGCGTGACCCCGCCGGTCACCTTCGAGCGCGGGTTCGACGCCGACCCGCTGCGCAGCTACCTCGACTCGCTGGCGCGGATCGACCGGTGCGCGCCGCAGACCGTCCTGCCCGGGCACGGTGAGCCGTTCACCGACTGCGCCCGGCGGATCGAGGTGATCACCCGCAACAAGCTGCGCCGCCTGCAGACGATCCGGGAGCTGATCGAGCGGCGGCCGCACACCGTGGTGGAGATCGCCGAGCAGGTCTTCTCCCGGGCACTGCTGAACTACCAGCGCAGTTTCGCGCTGTCCGAGACCCTCGCGCACGTCGCGTACCTGCGGTGGTCCGGCGTGGTCGAACGGCGAATCCGGCCGGACGGCGTCTACGAGTGGTACGCGACCGGGAGGGGCGATGGTTGATCCGGTAACCCAGTGGTGGCAGCTGCTGGAGACGTCGAGCCGGGCGCAGGGGGCCCTGGTGGCCCAGACGTTGCGCCAGGTGAACGCGCCGATCATCGAGGCGCTGGAGCGGCAGCGCGCGCTGCAGGCCCAGCTGGCCGAGACCGCCGAGCAGGTGGCGGCCCTGGCCGCGCAGGCCAAGCAGCTGACCGAGACCTTCCAGGCCGCCCTCGACCCGTACCTGAAGTACCTGGACTGGCTGTCCGACTCAGGGTCGCCGGGGGTTTCCAGTGGGTGAAAGCCCTTCTATTTGGGCAGGTTACGGCGGCGTTACGGTCGCGCGGTGAGCGACCGGGATCTCTACCTCCGAATGTTCCGGACGATGGCGCTGCACCGTGCGGTCGAGGACCGCATGGTCAGCATGTACCGCCAGGGCGAGCTGCTCGGTTCCCTGTACACCGGGCACTGGCACGAGGCGATCGCCGTGGGTACCGCCGCCGCGCTGCGCCAGGACGACTTCCTCTGCCCGCTGCACCGCGACCTCGGCGCCCACCTGTGGCGCGGGATGGACCCGGCGCAGGTGATGGCGAGCTTCCTCGGCAAGGCGACCGGGCCGACCGGAGGCCGGGACGGCACCCTCCACTATGGACGGTTGGACCTGAACATCTACAACCCGCCCAGCCACATCCCCGACAACTACCCGGTTGCCACCGGCGGCGCGTTCGCCTTCAAGTACCGCGGCGAGGACCGCGTGGCGATCGCGTACTGCGGCGACGGGTCCACCTCGCGCGGCGACTTCCACGAGGCGCTCAACATCGCCGCCGTCCTGTGGAGAACAACCAGTTCGCCTACTCCACGCCGCTGCGGTTGCAGTCCCGCACGGACTTCGCCAGCAAGGCCGCCGCGTACGGCATCGCCGGCGAGAAGGTCGACGGGATCGACGTGATCGCGGTGTACGAGGCGACCAGGCGGGCGGCCGACCGGGCCCGGGCCGGCGAAGGACCCACGCTCATCGAGGCGGTGACCATGCGCATGCACGGCCACGCCGAACACGACCCGGCCGACTACGTACCCCGGGAAATGCTGGAGGAGTGGGCCAGGCGCGACCCCGTCGAGGAGTTCGCGAAGAAGCTGACCGAGCTGGAGTTCGCCACCAAGGACGAGCTCCAGCAGATCAAGGACGACGCCCGGCGGCAGGCCATCGAGGCGCGCAAGACGGTGCTCGCGGCCCCGATGCCGGACGCCGCGACGGCGGAGGAGGGCGTCTATGCCGGCTGAGACCGCAAGCGCGGAGGTGACCTATCTCGACGCGGTCGGCCAGGCGCTGATGGCCGAGATGGAGTCCGACGACAGCGTCTTCCTCATCGGCGAGGACGTCGGCCAGTTCGGCGGCGCCTTCAAGGTGACCAAGGGGTTCCTGGAGAAGTTCGGCGAGCGGCGGGTGGTGGACACCCCGATCGCCGAGTCCGGGTTCACCGGGCTCGCGGCCGGGGCGGCGCTCAACGGGCTGCGACCGGTGGTGGAGTTCCAGTTCGCCGACTTCATCTCGTGCGCGTTCGACCAGATCGTCAACGTGATCGCCCGGCACTACTACCGTACCGGCAACCCGATGCCCATCACGTTCCGCTGCCCGTTCGGGGCGCGGCTGCGCGCCGGACCGACCCACTCGCAGAGCATCGAGTCGTACTTCGCGCACGTGCCCGGCTTGAAGATCGTCACGCCGGCCACCGTCGAGGACGCCGCGGGGCTGCTGCGCAGCGCGGTCCGCGACAACAACCCGGTGCTGTACCTGGAGAGCAAGTACCTGTACCGGCGCATCCGGGTACCCGGGCCGCTGTCGCTGGAACCGGTACCCATCGGCAAGGCCCGGGTCGTCCGCGAGGGCGACCGGGTCACCCTGCTGACCTACTCGGTCGGCGTGCACCAGGGCCTGGAGGCCGCCGACGTACTCGCCCAGGAAGGCATCTCGGTCGAGGTGGTCGACCTGCGCACGCTGGTACCGCTGGACGTGGAGACGATCGTCGCGTCGGTCACCAAGACCGCCCGCGCCGTGGTGCTGCACGAGGCGGCCCGGCGGCTGGGGTACGGGTCGGAGGTCGCCGCGGTCATCGGCGAGGAGTGCTTCTGGTCGCTGGACCACCCGGTGGTGCGGATCGCCGCGAAGGACACCCCGACGCCGACGAGCCCGCCGCTGGAGGACGCGGTGGTGCCGCAGACCGCCGAGGTCATCGAGACACTGCGAAAGGTCGCGACGACATGACCGACTATGACGTCGTCATCGTGGGCGGCGGGCCCGGCGGCTACGCCGCGGCGCTCTACGGCGCCTCGGCCGGCCTGAGTATCGCGATGGTGGAGCGCGACGTGGTCGGCGGTACCTGCCTCAACCGCGGTTGCATCCCGGCCAAGTCGCTGCTGCAGACCGCCGAGGTGTACCGCACCGCCAGCCACGCCGCGGACTTCGGCATCATGCCGGAGGGTTCCGGCGTGTTCGTCCCCGACTGGGTCAAGGTCAGCCAGCGCACCACCGGTGTCGTCAACCAGCTCGTCGGCGGCCTGTCCACGTTGCTCAAGCGGCGCAAGGTCGCGGTCGTCATGGGCCAGGGCCGGCTCACCGCGAACGGGTCGGTCGACGTCGACGGGCAGGAACTGCGCGGCAAGGCCACGATCCTGGCCACCGGCTCGGTACCGCGGCTGATCCCCGGGTTCGAACCGGACGGCGAGCGGATCGTCACCTCCGACCACAGCACCCGCAGCGACGTGCTCCCCCAGCGGGTGGCGGTCGTGGGCGGCGGCGTCATCGGCTCGGAGTTCGCCTCGGTGTTCACCGACGTCGGAGCGAAGACCACGCTGCTGGAAATGCTGCCGGAGGCGGTACTACCGATCGGGCCGGACCGCGAGACCGCCGACGTGCTCGCCCGCGCGCTGGCCCGGCGGGGTACCAGCGTGCACGGAGGCGCCCGGGTCGGACCGCCGGAAAAGTCCGATGGCGGGCTCGTCGTGGGCTTCGAGACCGCACAGGGAGTGGAGAAGATCGAGGTCGACCAGGTACTCGTGGCGATCGGCCGCAAGCCGGTCACCGAGGACCTGGGGCTGACCGAGGCTGGGGTAGAGGTGACACCGCGCGGGTTTGTCGGTGTGGATCCCGCCACGATGGTCACCAGCCGGCCGGGCGTGTACGCCATTGGGGACGTGGTGGACACGCCCGGCCTTGCCCATGTCGCCTACGCCGAGGCGATCGTCGCGATCCAGGCGATCCTCGGGGAGCGGCCGATCCCGGTCGACTACACCCGCGTCCCGTGGGTGGTCTACACGCATCCCGAGGTGGCCTGGGCCGGGTTGACCGAGGCCGAGGCGAAGGCCGCCGGGTACGAGGTCGAGATCCACAAGTACAGGTTCTCCGGCAACGGCCGTGCGATGATCATCGGGGACACCGACGGGATGGTGAAGGTCGTCGCGCAGCGGGGCGGGCCGCTCCTCGGGGTACACCTGGTCGGGCCGTGGGCCAGCGAACTGCTCGCCGAGGTGTACCTCGCGGTGAACTGGCAGGCGCTGCCCGAGGAGGTCGGGGCGTTCATCCACCCACACCCGAGCCTGACCGAGGCGATCGGCGAGACGATGCTCGCCTTCACCGGCCGGTCCCTGCACGGCTGAAGGAGTGATCGATGCCTGACGACATCCAGCAGGTCAGCATGCCGAAGCTGGGCGAGACGGTCACCGAGGGCACCGTCGGGCGCTGGCTCAAGTCGATCGGCGAGCCGGTCGCGTTCGACGACCCGCTGTTCGAGGTGTCCACCGACAAGGTGGACTCAGAGATCCCCAGCCCGTACGACGGGGTACTGCTGCAGATCCTCGTCCAGCCGGGCCAGACGGTACCGGTCGGCACGCCGCTGGCCCGGATCGGCCCGGCCGGCGCGGAGGTGGCCGGCGAGCACTCGCCGATCGACGAGTCGGTCGCTCCGCCGGCTCCGCTGTCTGCGCCCGTGGAGGCGGCGGCGCCCGCGGCGGCGGCGGCGCCAGCCGAGCGGCAGGAGGTGACCATGCCGAAGCTCGGCGAGACGGTCACCGAGGGAACGGTGGGGCGGTGGCTGAAGGCGGTCGGTGACACCGTCGCCTTCGACGACCCGCTGTTCGAGGTATCGACCGACAAGGTGGACTCGGAGATCCCCAGCCCGTACGACGGCGTGGTGCTGGAGATCCTGGTCCCCGAGGGAGCCACCGTACCGGTCGGTACGCCGCTGGTGCGCATCGGCGCACCCGGGGCGCCCGCGCCAACAGTGGGTATGGCCACGGCACCGACCCCGGCAGCGTCGCCAACCCCGACCACCGCGCTGGCCGCCACCGGCAACGGCGGCGGGCGGGCGCTGTCGCCGGTGGTACGGCGGCTGGCCGCCGAGCACAACCTCGACCTGTCCCGGATCCGCGGCTCCGGCGCCGGTGGCCGGATCATGCGCGAGGACGTGCTGGCCGCTCTCGCGGCCCCGGCACCGCCCACGCAGGCGCCGGCTCCGCAGGCACCGGCCGCACCGGCCCAACCGGCGGCAGCGCCGACCGAGCCGACCCGACCGGCACCCCTGGCGGGCGAGCGCGAAGAGGTCGTGCCGCTGTCCCGGATCCGCCTGGTCACCGCGGAGCGGATGGTCGAGTCCAAGCGGATCTCGCCGCACGTGTGGACGTCGATCGAGGTGGACCTGGAGCGGATCGAGCAGGTGCGGCAGAAGTACAAGGCCGAGTTCCGCAAGGCCGAGGGCGCGTCGCTGACCTACCTGCCGTTCATCGCCCGGGCGGTGTGCGACTCGCTGCGCGCCCATCCGGCGGTGAACTCCTCGATCGACCTGGCGAGCAAGACGATGACGCTGCACCGCTCCGTCAACCTGGCGATCGCGGTGGACATGAACGAGCAGGGCCTGATGGCGCCGGTCATCAAGGAAGCGGACGCGCTGAACCTGCGCGGCATGGCCCGGGCCATCAAGCGGGTCGGCGACGCGGTGAAGAACCGCACGATCAAGGGCGACGAGCTGAGCGGTTCGACGTTCACGATCAGCAACCCCGGCCCGCTCGGTACCTACGCCTCGGCTGCGGTGATCAACCAGCCCAACGTCGGTATCATCACCACCGAGGGGGTGGCCCGGCGGCCGGTCGCGGTCGGGGATGCGATCGCCATCCACCACGTCTGCATCCTCGGCCTGTCCTACGACCACCGCGCGTACGACGGGGTGACCGCGGCGCGGTTCCTCGCCGACATCCGCGACGCGCTGCAGGACCGAGACTGGGAGGCCGAACTTGGCTAGCGAACTGACCACCGTGCCGGTGGAGTCGTTGCCCACCCTGGCCGGCGAGCAGCTGGGCCACAGCCGCTGGGTGGACATCACCCAGGACCAGATCGACCGGTTCGCGGACCTGACCGGGGACCGGCAGTGGATCCACGTCGACCCCGACCGGGCGGCGAAGGGGCCGTTCGGCACGACCGTCGCGCACGGGTTCTTCACCGTGTCGCTGTCCACCGTGCTGCTCTACGAGATGGTCAACGTCGAGGGTGCTGCGCAGATCCTCAACTACGGGCTCAACCGGGTCCGCTTCCCGGCGCCGAACCCGGTGGGCAGCCGGATCCGCATGGCGGTGATCTGCAACTCCGTGGACGAGGTGGCCGGCGGGTACCAGGTCAGCTACGGCCTCACCTTCGAACGGGACGGCCAGGACAAACCGGTCTGCGCGGCCGAGCTGCTGTTCCGGTACTACCTGCCGGAGGGCGGGTCATGACCGCTGCGAACCGGGACGAGGCGACGCCGCAGTCGGCGCTCTTCCTGGCCCCCGAGGCCCCGCTGTTCACCGACAACGACCCGGCGCTGCTGGGGCAGGCGCTCGCCGCCGCCGCCCGGGCCGCGGCCAAGGACCCGGTCAGCGGGCTGTCGCTGGCGTTCCGCTTCGGCGAGAAGCTGTTCGGTACCGGCGCCGCCGCGCTCAACCGCTTCGCCGGCAAGCCTGCGGAGGGCCCGATGCGGGTGGACCCGCGCGACCGCCGGTTCAGCGACCCGGCCTGGGAGGAGAACCCGGCGTTCTGGGCACTGCGGCAGGCCTACCTCGCCGCCCGCGAGTACGGCATGGACCTGCTGCGCATCTCCGATCTGGACGCGGTGAACGAGGGCAAGGCGGAGCTGGCGATGGGGTTCCTCGCCGACGCGTTCGCGCCGACCAACTTCGCGATCACCAATCCGGCGGTACTCAAGCGGGCGCTGGACACCGGCGGGCGCAGCTTCGTCGACGGCTGGCGCAACTTCGTCGACGACATGCTGCACAACAACGGCCGGCCCCGGCAGGTGGACACCAGCCCGTTCGAGGTCGGCCGCAACCTCGCCTGCACCCCGGCGAAGGTGGTGTACCGCAGCGACCTGATCGAGATCCTCCAGTACCTGCCGCAGACCGAGCAGGTACACCAGATCCCGCTGCTGTGCAGCCCGCCGTGGATCAACAAGTACTACGTCATGGACCTGTCGCCCGGGCGCAGCTTCATCGAGTGGGCGGTGCAGCACGGCCGTACCGTCTTCGCGATCAGCTACCGAAACCCGGACGCCTCGATGGCGCGCACGACCATGGACGACTACCTGCTGCACGGCCCGCTCGCGGCGCTCGACGTGGTCTGCGAGATCACCGCGTCGGAGAAGGTCGACGTGGTCGGGTTGTGCCTGGGTGGCGCCCTCACGATGATGACCGCCACCTACCTCGACGAGGTCAAGGACGACCGGATCAACAACATCACGCTGCTCAACACGATGGTCGACTTCAGCGACCCGGGGCCACTGGGCCGGTTCACCGACGAGGCGACGGTCGCCAAGCTGGAGCAGAAGATGCAGCGCCGCGGGCAACGACCTCATCTTCAACTACGTGGTGTCGAACTGGCTGATGGGCAAGCAGCCGCCGGCCTTCGACATCCTCGCCTGGAACAGCGACGCGACCCGGATGCCGGCCGCGATGCACTCGTTCTACCTGCGCGAGTGCTACGTGCGCAACCGGTTCGCCAAGGGCGAGATGGAGCTGGCCAGCCAGCGGCTGGACCTCAAGGACATCACCGAGGACCTGTACATCGTCTCCGCGATCAACGACCACATCGTCCCGTGGACGTCCTCGTACGCCACGGTGCGGCTGGTCAGCGGCACCGCCCGGTTCGTGCTGTCCAGCGGCGGGCACATCGCCGGCATCGTCAACCCGCCCAGCCCGAAGAACTGGTACGAGGTGGCCGACCAGACACCGGAGACGCCGCAGGCGTGGCGGGAGGCAGCTACCCGCAAGTCCGGCTCCTGGTGGGACGACTGGGCGTGGTGGGCCGGGGAGCGGGCCGGCCCGCTGGGCGAGCCGCCGCGGGTGGGCAGCGAGGCACACCCGGTACTCGGCGACGGGCCGGGTACCTACATCCACACCTGACGGAGGTAGGGCATGAGCACGGATATGGGCGCCGCCTCGACGGCCGCTGGCGAAGAGGCGCTACAGCGGATCCGCGACCTGAACGAGCGGTTCCTCCAGTCGGCGAAGGCAGCCGGCAACGTCACGCTGGACGCGTACGAGAAGTCGCTGCAGACCCTGGTCGACTTCCAGGAGAAGGCGGCCAACGCCACCCAGCTCGACTGGGTGTCCACGATCGCGTCGGCGCACGCCAAGTTCGTCCAGGACGTCAGCGCCGCGTACGTGAACGCGGCGCGGGAGATGCTTAAGTAACCGTCCAGTGGGGTACCCTCGAACCACCCCGTCGGTGCTGGCCACAGTGACCGCACCGACGGGGTTTGCCACCCCCGGCGCACGCCGGCCGTGCCACGGAGGACCGAGATGGTTCGAGGTCACCGCCCCGAAGCCACGTTCCGCGCGATCAACGGGGTGCGGACCCGCATCGAGGTCCGCGGCGACGGACCGCCCCTCCTGCTGCTCCTCGGCATCTGGGGCGAGCTGTCCGCGTGGGATCCGCTGCTCGCCGAGCTTGTCGGATACCGGACGATCGCCTTCGACGCGCCCGGCCTCGGCGGGACCGAGCTGCCCGGGTACCCGCACGCCATGCCCGCCCTGGCCCAGTTCGCCGCCGGCGTGCTCGACGCCGTCGGGGTACGCCGGGCGCACCTGCTCGGCGTGTCGTTCGGCGGCCTGGTGGCCCAGCAGCTCGCCGTGCTCGCACCCGACCGGGTGGACCGGCTGGTGCTCGCCTCGACGTCGTCCGGTGTGCTGCACGTACCGGGCCGGCCGACCGCCCTGCTACGCCTGATCGCCCCGTGGCTGTCCACCGGGGACGGCCGGTTCGACCCGGGCGCGGTCTTCGGCGGCCGGCTGCGGCGCGAGCCGGAGCTGCTGACCCGCCTGCACCTCGGCCCGCCCCAGAGCCTGCCCGCCTACCTGCACCGGCTGTCCGGGCTGTCCGGCTGGTGGGGGCTGCCGTGGTCGATCCGCCGGCCGGCACTCGTGCTCACCGGCGACGACGACCCGATCGTGCCGGCCGGCAACTCGCGGATCCTGGCCGCCTGCCTGCCCGACGCGCGGCTGCACGTGGTACCGGGCGGTGGGCACCTGGTGCTGTTCGACAGCCCCGGGCTGGTCGCGCCGGTCATCGACGACTTCCTCAGCGCCGCCGATCCGGTCCGCCGCGAGCTGGCGGCCTGACAACCGGCAACAGGCCCGGGCCCAGTGGCGTTGCCGGCACCGGGCCCGGGTTGCGGACCTCGTGGGTCAGGACAGGACCGAGCGGGCGGCCCGCACGTACGCCGAGGTGACGTCCTCGACGAACGACGCGTGCGCCCCGATCGCGGCGCCGACCCAGTCGACGGGCGCGGCCTCGGCGGCCTTGTGCTCGAGGTCCAGGAAGCTGCGCACCGCCTGCTCGTAGGCGTCCAGCGCCAGCTGCCCGAAGGCGCGGCCGGTACCGGTGGCCCGCTCGCTGAACTCGCGGACCTGGTCGGTGGCACGCTGCGCGGTTTCGTAGGCGGTCTCGGTGGACATGTGGATACTTTCCTCTCGTCGCGGTTGGTTGCTAACAGCTTAGCAAGATAATTGTTAGCGGTGCATGGTGATGGTCGACACATCAGGAGGCGACAGATGGCCGAGTCCGTGGCCCGGGTACCGACCGGGCAGCCGGAGCGCTACATCAAGCAGCTGGTGAGCCATCTGGGCCACCGGGCGAGCACCGAGCTGCTCGCGGACGGGCAGGGGGTGGTCCGGGTCGACGCCGGCCAGTGCACGCTCACCGCCGCGCCGGACGGGCTGATCCTGCGGGCGAGCGCCGACGGCGCCGAGGGGCTGGCACGGGTACAGGACGTGGTCGGCCGGCACCTGGAGCGCTTCGGGGCGCGCGAGGGCCTGCACGTGGAGTGGTCCACGGCCTGATTCACGCACTGCGCCGGTCGCCTCCCGAGACCATCGGCCGGTGGCCGTTGACCCGGATGTCCAGGTGCCGTTCCAGGCCCAGGGTCAGGTACCCGCGGGCGTGGTAGCCGTGCAGTTCCCGGGACAGGCTGCGGGCGGCCACGATCAGCGGCGGCTGGACCAGCCGGAAGTCCTGCGGGTCGGCCACGGTCAGCTCGAGCGCGGCGGCCACGCCTCCGCCGGCGCCGAACGCCGGTACGGCCACCGCGGAGGCGGACAGGTCCAGCTCCCGGCGCGACACCGCCACCCGAGTCAGCCGGATGGTGGCCAGCGCCCGGCGCAGCCGCTCGGGCGAGGTGAGCGTGAACGGGGTGTACCACGCCAGCCCCTTGGCCACCACCCCGTCCACCACATGCGGCGAGGAGAACGCGAGCAGCGCCTTGCCCATCGCGGTCGCATGCGCGGGTAGCGTTTCGGACTCGAAGACCATCGAGACGGGGTGGTTGCCCTCGGCCTTCTCGATGTACGCGACGTCCAGGCCCTCCAGCACCCCCAGCCGTACCGTCGAGCGGGGCGCGGCCGCGGCGAGGTCCTCCAGTACCCGCCGGGCCCGCTCGTGCAGGCTGGGCGGCATCGGCGCGGCCTGGCTGGCGATCGCCTTGAGCTGCATGCCGATGCGGTACTGGCCGTCCTCGGCCCGCTCCAGCATCCCCCAGGCCGCCATCTCCTGGGCGAGCCGGTGAGTGGTCGCGACCGGCAGGCCGGTCCGCCTCGCGATCTCGGTCAGCGAGTACACGTTGCCGTCCGCGAACGTCAGCAGGATCGCGATGACCTTGCTGGTCACCGACCGACCGGCGTCGTTGGAGTTGCCCGACATGGAATGCTGCTCCCTTCGATCGGCCTTGCCGGGCGACGGATGGACGGAACCGGTGCGGGCGCCGACCGTACTTGGCCGGCACGGGTCGCGGAGCAACCTAGGAGCGGAGGGAACCTAGGAGCCGTAGACGTTGGCCGGCGGCCGGTGCACGAAGTGCGCGGCGTCGTGCTCGCGGAAGTCATCTTCGAGCTCCTCGAGGGTGCGGCCGCGGGTCTCCGGGCAGAACTTCCAGGCGAAGAAGAACGAGCCGGCGTTGACGATCGTGAACAGCCCGAAGGTCAGCGTCGCCCCGAGCGCCCCGACCAACAGCGGGAACACGAACGAGATGATCGTGTTGGTGGTCCAGAGGATGAACACCGCCGCGCCCATCGCGAAGCCCCGGATGGTCATCGGGAAGATCTCCGACAGCAGCAGCCAGATGAGCG